>Ga0247810_10000188_pt1 | contig 98264 bp, 79 predicted proteins | sample UWRJL119311C1_FD_179918 | JGI IMG/M metagenome (GOLD analysis project Ga0247810, IMG submission 179918) | Plant litter microbial communities from Arlington Agricultural Research Station in Wisconsin, United States - UWRJ-L119-311C-1 | ecosystem: Environmental > Terrestrial > Plant litter >...
ATGTGTAAAGCAGCATAATACAGCAATTCTATTGTAGATTCAATTCATTAAACCCTAAGGATCATATGCAAGATGATTGATACGAGAGGTTCTTGGCCCAGTAGGACCTATTTAGAGAAGATAAGAACATCTGTCCGCTGCATACTTGATTGATCCCAGAAGGCATGGGAGTTAGGCAATGTACTTTTCGCTTTTTTCAAGAACTAGTTTAAGAAGAGAATTGACTCTGGTTAAGAAAACAGTATAGATGCTTTCAAACAGAATGAAAGCTCTGTCTAAGAATGCTATGCAACAGGAGTCGAGTTTCTTGGATGGCTTCTTCTCCTAGAATGGTGCGAGATGAGTCGAGAAATCGAATTCTGAAGAATGACAGAAACGCTTAATGTCAATCTTGAATACATGAACGACAGCAGCAGTTGGAGCCGGACCATGAAGCGATATTAGTGAGCTGGGAATAGTAACCATATCCCCCTGCACCATGTAAAGAAATATGTATTGGTGGGACGTCACAAGGCTGAGTAGTATTCTGCTATCCAGGCCCTTGATTTGAGTAGGCCAATTATGACGGGAAAGCAGCAGTGTTGGAGCGAGCGCATATGCATATCGAAACTGAGGGGTGACTTCGGGCGAAATTGGGGAACGAAGAGGCTGGGCAAAGGCACAGCGTAGTACAAGCACAGCATATTCACATGCAAGGCGACCAATAAAGCATACTCTTGAGAAATATTTGTAGAGAAGAGGCTTCCCCATAATTGTAGTGATTGGATGGTATTGTGTTTGACTCACTCGTCTTTTGTGTCTATAATCTAACGTATTCACAATTAGACATAATGAGGCTCACGGTAAGGTGCTGTCCTGGAGGTCAATCTCGACAATTCAGCTTTAAAGTCCGTAGTTCTAACTTAACCAAATGAAATGATTAACACTCTTTCATTTTGTCTCAAAAGTTCTATCTTCTAGACTCATACCTTGAAAATCTTCACGTTGAAAAGTTCCAAGAATACGGTATAACTTACCAACTATGGCAGAAGCGTTTCAATCTGCACGTCTTGTCTATCGTGCAATTGAGGATAACGAGGAAGACATCGGCTTACTCAATTCTCTCAACCAAGAATCAGAAGGACGGACCAATAACAGCCACGCAATCTTCAAACCAGTCAATAAGAAATTCTCTCAACAGCAAGCCAAGAATTTCGAGGAATCTTTCCTCTGCGTGTTGATCTGCTTACCTATCTCGGTGCAAAACGACCACAGTGGTTCTAGCCCACAATACTTGGAGCCAATTGGACGGGTTGGCTTATGGAAGATTGAAGAGAACTTTCGGCACCATCGCAGCGCGAATATTGGGATTCATATCCTCGCAGCGTATCAGAGAAAAGGATATGGTAGTGAGGCTATCAACTGGACGCTAAACTGGGCTTTCCAGATGGCGGGAATGCATCGTGTGGGAATTGCAAGCGTCTCGTACAATCCAGGAGCGTTGAGGTTGTATGAACGGTTGGGATTTGCACCGGAAGGGAGGATTAGAGAATCCATTTGGTACGATGGTGCCTGGTATGATTATGTGATGTTGGGCATGCTTGAGAATGAGTGGCGCTTGAGGCAAAAGAAACAGACACGAGTAGTCGGGAATATCCCAACCTCTACTGAGTGGTAGACATGGTAGACAACGGAGAGACATAGGATATGCAAATTCGCTGGTACTGGAGACTGTTTGATCAAGCGCTAAGACTTATGAATCTAATGACAGGCTTGGAGAACATGAGAACGTGAGCTAGGAGGTATTTTCTATTTTTCTGGGAAGACAGTACCTCGTGAAGTAGGAACTCTTCTCGACTGTTGCTCAAATGTGGTTACCTCTACCTCACGAGCTGTTTAGTTGCCCCGAAACAAAGCTATGAAGAATGTGTGTACATTTCTAGCATCTACAATGTGTCTTAATTCTACGTCATCGGCAGTGTTGCTGTCTGCTGTACTCCAAGTCTCGTGTACTCTTTGTGTTTTTCTTCAGTAAAGACCCAGAACGCCTCCATCCATGCATTCAAAGTATCCCTAATAATTACCTGAGAAGAATCCAAACCTATCCCAGCCAAACCTAAATCCTCGCAGACATCTGCGCTTAAATAGGACTGGATGATATTCAACCTATTCGTTATGCCATCAACTCGTGCATGGTTATGCAGACTTGCCAATAATTTTGTTCAAGGTCCTCCACCCCTCCTTTCCTGGTTCTTTCCCACTCAGCCCAAAGCCAGCATCCAAATCAAGAATGATTTTCATAGCATTTTTTGATCTTAGGAAATTAATTGGTCCTTCCTGGCCGGGCAGTCCACCGGTAGTCGCAACGCCCATGTGTGGTGCATCCTTCTTTTCTGAACCTGGCATGGGTAGCAGACCCTGTAAGACTTCGTAACCTGCTAGGGTAAATCCGAATTGTGGAGAACTACGCATGATACGTGCTGGGCCACCTTTGAAAAAGGCCTTGAAACCCTCTTCCCTAAATACAGTGGTGGCGCAATGACGGAGGGAGGTGTAGGAGGATTCGCCCTTACGAGCTTCGACTTGGAGACGGGTTTTGATGACATCGCAGGGTGTTGTGAGATACGCTGCTGGCATACCAGCAATAGCACCCGCTGTCAATAGCTGCACTATGCCCAAACTTTTTGTCTGTGATTCGCCAAAGTAATCGCGCTTTAAGTGATTGTATGTGGGGAAGTAGATCATCGAGAAAGGAACATCACGGAGCAAACATGCAGAAGCACCTTTGTAGAGTCCGACAAGACCGAGGTTCTTGACAATCCACATGGCTGAGCGCCGAGGGATATCTGCTTTCTTAGCAACCTCTCCTTGAACTTGTAGACGAATCTTGACGATTTCCAGGGGATTGGTAAAGATCTGTCAAATGTTAGCCAGGTATCCGGTGTGCATTTAAGGACTTCACGAAGGGGGATTCAGCTTTAATGCTGAATGATAGGAAGACTTACGACTTGACAAGCTCCTGCAGTACCACCAGCAAGAATCTCGTGTGGAATCCAGATTTTCCCATCTGATCCCGAAAAGTGGGAGCGAACAAGATCGTTAACCGTGAGCTTGATTGCTTTTTCCGGCGCAACACCTACCAGCTGCGGCAAGACACCTGAGTATAGGCCTTTGAAACCCTCATTCTTCACCACCTTTTTAGCGCAATCCCACGAGTTTTTATATAGCATTTCCCCCACACGTGAACTACGTTGATTTTGCATACGAGTTTTCACAAGATCAATTGGGTACACCATAAATGCCCCAAATGCGCCAGCCAAACTTCCAAGTGCAAAGTGATGGGCTGATTCTAATACTGAATGTAACACGTTTTGAGTAGTGGTTAGGGCTTTTGGCGCCACAGCAAAAACATTGTATAGAGGGTTCCGCCATGATGGATCAAGAACCTTTGCGAAGTCAGATAGACCAAGGCGACCAGATGGCTCATCCAGACTAGCAAAATGGAAGAGAATATCAGCTTCCATGGGAGTAAAAAGCGAAAATCGAGTGACCCGAGCTGCCTCGTTCAGGAACTCTGTCCGTGTTATTTTTCCATCCGTACTATGTGCTGTTGCTTGTCTGATAATCATTTCCACCAAGTCCATCTCTCTTATCATGTTTTGAAAAGCGCGTACATTGGCATATGAGATCTTACTTCCCGCAGATATGTTGCAGAGAGTATGGAGGTTGTCTAATAAGTAATCCGAAAGCTTGTGTCTAGCTGTCTCGAGGATGATACGTTGGAAATCTTCGGGTTCGATATATCCATCACCATTCTTATCCATGAAGTGAAAAGCCTGTCGAATTCTCTCCCCTTGGAGTCCGCGTAGCATCTGCGAGAATTGAGGATAAGTGAGGTCATGTCGGTGTTTCTTCCCACCACTGTATAAACTTGCCCATTCACAGCTCCAATCGAATGGTATGCTATCTGGGCCCTTATTCGCTTCGTATAATTTCTTCAAAACATCATATTTGACTGTGCCAGTCCGTTCAACATCGAAAAGTCGGAAGGCGATTTCGTATTCAGCATCTGGCTTTCCTAGCAAGTTTTCGAAAGTACCCCAGTCAGACAAGCTTATTTTTCCTGTCCCTTTTCGATCCGCAACCCTGAATAAAATCGCATACTGTTCCCGCTTGATTTTATGCTACAGTAGGAAGCACATGTCAGTCAATATCCATGAGACTTCACGCGACAGTTTACTCACGTAATCCTCGCCTTCAGGCGCAATGGCGTTAATGAATTCCTCTTCGCCTATATATGACTCCCCAGTTGCTTCATCTGTCTTCGCGTTTTTCTCGAAGGTAGCTTTGGACTGCGCAGACAGTTGGACGCTCTCAGCTTGTTCTGACCCAAGTAGGGTCTCTTTTACCACCTCTTTCGCCTTCACAAGGTCTGCCATGGTTATAACTTTCTTTTAGCTTGATGCGCGTTGCTATTAACAAAGCCGGAGTGTAGGTGCTGAGGTGAAGCTGTTGCTAGATGCTCCGGTATTGACCGATGAGTACTTGGAAAGTGGATAATGCAATGTCGTAAGAAAAAGTAAACACGTCCTCAATGTACAATATTTCCGTCAATTGGCGGCTCTAATGATATCCTCTCTAGAACTAATAGTCGCATAAAATGATATAGCGCGAACGAACTCCCACAAATTGGCAAATGAAGCTGGGGAAGGCTAGTGACAATTAATCGAGTCAATGTTGAGATGAAGCTTACACCATACGGATGATAAAAGTGGAAATGAATTTTTCTATCGGAGAAAACTCGGACTAGAATCTTAGCGCCGACGACCGATTCTTGGCATGGTGCTTCGCTTAGACATTTGCCCCTGAATTGCCTGGTAGGAGCTTCGATATTTGGTTCTTTGAGAATAAGCCACTACGGTGTAGTTCCAATGGTTTATTATTAATATGGGCTGCCAAACCTGACAAATTTCCATCTAACAAAAATTCATCAAGCTTTTGAGGCGATAACGACTACCTGGCGCATCGCTTATGATAAACAACTTGCAAGGTGCAGGTCGCTAGCTGGGGTATGGGGAATACCAATGAACAGGCAACACTTAATATATTTAGTACATCATTACACTCTTTGCTAACATAGAGTGACTACAGCACACGAACTATTATTGCTAGATGCTTTGAGAAACACAAACTACACACATCCATAGACAGTCTTTCAGCAATGCGGAATAGGCAAGTGTCAGTCACATCTACAATTAGCCTGCGCGGCATACTGACAGAGTACAGGAGTGTTGCCAAATCTAGCCTCTGGATCGCCACTGGCTGGATAATTCATGATTTGGCATATTTTGACAGATCAAAGGGCAATACCTTGCCCCAAAACCAAGGGCAAACGGGACCAGGCCTGGACCAGTCCCTGGTGCGTCTGGATGTAGACAAGAGACTCGTGCCAGTCAGCATCGAAACAAAAACCATTGAGAACACGAATATTAAATGAGCCAGTCTTCTGAATCATGCAAGTAAAAATAGAAGCTGGGGGAGATTGAGTTTTCTAAGTATTGTAAATTTAAGCTGGCTCGTTAAAAAAGGGGTTTTGAGAAATCTCTATTCAGTAAATAAATATACAAAAAGGGACTCAAACGTACTATTCAATGCAATATCAGTCTTTAAAATCAAATCCCTGCATCTTATTACAGGTACATACTGAAAGGATCTATGGTCTTCCCATTAGGAAAGCTCAATCACCAAAAAGGCACAGGATTGACGTGCTCGTTTAGAACAATAGGCTATTGAGAATGAAGATTTTAGATCAGGCGACGGAGGCATGGTGTTGGAGATTACTGCAAGAGCAGTGCTAAAATATGACTTATTAAGGGTGTGATCAAATTTAGCTTCTTCTTGACTACATGAGATTCCAAAACACTTTAGGCAAAGATGAGCTACTAACGCCACCTACCAAATATCAGAATTTGGACATATATACTTCAGGGAGACAGTTAGAACTTGTCCTTATCTAATGAAATCATAGCAAGTTCCTACTTACATGATAGCTACATCCAACTACTACACCATGTTGAGACCTCGGCCCCTCTCCTCTTCTTCTTCTCTCCAATCATTCTGATGCTTATGCCCATCCCCATCAGACGTCTTAGCAACTTTATACATCACACTAATATTTGATCTAGTTTCACATCTCCTCTTCTGCTGGCTCCCAACGACCTCGTTGCCGCCTCCTCCCCCGTCACGTTCTGGTACGAGGACAACCATCCAAACTCCCACCCTCCCATCACCTCCCCGCAAAGGCGTGCACCTAATCACCCTTCCTCTCACTTTTTCCTTATCCTCATATGTCCTCCTCCGCTCTTCCACCCTCCGTCTCGGCAACCACATCACTCTCGCCGTTACCGCAACCCCCTCTTTCAGCGCCTTTTCCAGCTCCTCCATCGTCTGTGCTGGTCCCCCAAGCTTGGAGAAAAGGTGGGACCGAAGAATCCCAGGAATACGGAGAGCGGGAGAGACGAAGGTTATTTGTAAGGAGGGATAGGGCCGTATTAACATGTAGTGCTTATAGACCGCCGGGGAAGAGGATGAGTTTGAGGGTCTGAGGCTGAGGTTTGCGAGGGGCGGCATGGTAGGGCTGGATGGGAGGAAGGTGGCGGGGATCCGGCGACTTGGTGTCTGTTGGATTGATGTAGGTGCTGTAGAGACCATGGATGAAGCATCGGTCTCGGATGCTGGGCGAGAGCTACGACTTACGATATCGGATTCATCTTGACTGAACATAGTGCTGAGTTCTTGTAATGTGTCAAGCGTATTTCTCATTTTCCGCTTCTGATCGTGATAGAGTTTACGGTGTTGTGTATACTGAGGTAAGATGTTTCCATCGGCTGTGCTTCCTTGTGTGAGTTTATCATTTTGAAGAAGACGCGAAAAGGAGTCGATCCCACGACCGTTTTCAATTAGGCCTGTAATATCAATGGGGGCGCCAATGTAATAGCGCACTTCACCTCTATCATCGTAGAGGGGCGAACACATAAGGAGGTTCATGAATGGTGTTCCGTCGCGACGACTGAGACGGGTTAGTGAAGGTATTTCTAGATGACAGGATAATTACTAGTTTAGCAGAATCTCGTTGAATTCTCGACCTTGAGATATGGCCTCTGCGAGGCGTTTTGTGCAATTTCTGTCTGTTCCTGGACCTTGAAGAAAACGACAATTTCGGCCTATGGCATATGATGTTCCATACTGAGTTGTTCTGTGGAATTCTGCTCAATTAAACATCAGCAACTACACTGAATATCTTAAGATGAAGGACTAGCTACCATCAGAGGCATAAATAATTGGATTATCACGACAAGAAGGATCTGTTAAACAAAAGACTTCGGCCAAATTCCCAACAAGATTTTGCAAAGCAGGAACAACTTGTCCTGTGATATCGTTTGCTACGAGGTCAACTACCACATCCACTAAATTGTGTGTAATAAAAGCTGGCAACGCCTCTCCGCAAAGCAGCTGCATTTCCCCATTGGCATCATCTTGAAATCTCACTTCCACGACTGCGGCTTGCAATTTCGTGGTCTTACAATTATCGGAATGGGATGGCCAACGTATTGTTCTAGATACAGAGTTGGCGTATTCTATAGCCTTCATCGCTTTCCGCATCTCTAGATAGCGTACCAAAGTGGGTATTAGGTGTGGCCTGAACTCATTCAGAAATGATGAGAAACGGTAGAAAAGGCCATGATCTTGAAGAATGAAGTGTAGGTGATCGGCGGAAAAGAGTCGTTTGGCAAGGTCTTCTAGCTTGATGTGAGTTGAAGAGTTTGTGGGCGGCTGGAGATCAAAGAATGCAGATTTAATGGCTTCGCCTTCGCTATCGGATCTCGATGCCGAGACTTCTGACGCAGTTTTGTATATGTTCTCCATGGTGTTGTACAAGTCACCTGGAATAATTACGCCGTGTCATTGGCAGAAAATGGCCAGCAGTTGTTGACATATGTTCTTCATTGTATTAGCGATGGGTATAGCTGGGAGAGAAAATGCACATACCATTTGCCAGACTTGCATCAGGGAAATTAATCATACGAATGAAAGCTCTCTACGCGTCAATCAAAGATCATCTACATTGCTACAGGATGCTAGCTTCATGGAATGTTATAGAGGTTCTTGAACCTTTGCCTTTGACTGCATATCAGTTTAAAATACAGAATCTGCCCAAAAGTTTACAGTATTAGGTGAGGGAGTAGAACATGACCAAGTCCTGGGGAATAGTCATAACTATAAGCTCATGGCTTAGGCAGACTCGAAGCTCGAGATTGGCTTTCTGATTATCACCACACGGTACGATAGAAAGACAGCTGGAAGTGATCAGCGTTACTCCACAGCATGGCTTCCCACCTCTAGCCACGTTGGTGGAAATGGTTTGCCTAACTTTAGTATAAAATGACGACGTTTTTATGATTAGAGAGAAGGTGGGTGGATTCGTGTAATTAAGAATACTTCCAGCATGCAGCCAGATACGTTGCCGCACCAATCGCCTGGTATAAGTGACATATTATGTGACAGATGGTCTGCATAAGTAGAAAAAGATAACGGATCTCAAGCACGAACGAAAAGGAGCTAAGAAAAAAAGTCAAGAGGATAAAGACAAGCGAACTGCAAGTACGCGTTAAATGGGTCAGACTAATTTTTTTGAAAGTCGTCGCTCCTGAAATGAAATATAGGTAGACTGGTGTTTAGCTTTACACAGAGGTATACGTTAGAAGGCATTTGACCCACTTTGACCCCAGCTGTTTTCCACGAGACCTGTACACGGCAAGTATTTTTTGAAGGTAGAGAATGGGCTATTGGGGTTGGCGTGGTTGCGGGAAAACCTAAAAAGCAATTTGGATCAGCATCGATCTATCATTTCTCGCAACACGTGAGAGTTCAAAAGATGTGGGACCGTGCGAGCTGCTAGTATACGGAACGTCTCTTCCAGACTATTAACGTGGTTTGAACGGTGTATTACTGATACGAGACATCTTGAAAACTGGCGCAATGAATCTCGTCTGAAGTCACAATGCTTTTATTTTATTTTTACGGGTTGCTATATTTGCCATATGTGAGTAACACTTGACAAGTTTCCTCGGTCACTCTTTATAAAACCTCGAGTAATATCTCCTGCTGCACGATTTCATCTGTGCTTCATAAGCGATTCCTTCTGCAGCGGTTGCAAGCCTGGATACTGCATTGTCTACACTCAAAAATGTAAGATGGTAAGGTGTGATAGCACTCTTCACACTGGTGTTGACCTCCAACATATCTCCAGCTTTCATGATCACAATTATGTCGAATACGCAGGTTATGAACGACCTGTGCGAGTGCTTCTGCTCGTTGAGGTGGATCTGGGTGCAATGGTTGTCGAGCGACAACTACATTCGCACGGGCCAGAAGACGAGCTTCGTTCCATTGTGCGCATCCACATGTTTTCCATCGAAGACCGCAAATATAGCAGAACTGAGCCCCACAACGACACCTACTTTTGTTAGCAAGTATTGCGGTAATAATGTTGAACAAGAGGTACGAACGTCATATGATTGCAGCCATGCTCCAGCTCTACTAACCCACGGCATTTATAACATCTTTGCCAGCCGTTCTCGTTGGCGGTATCAAGTACCTGTTGTAATCCTAGATCCGAAGGACAGTCTCCGGAATGGCCTTCTAATTTGCACATGGTACACGTAGTTGCACCACAGTCGGGACATGTTGCTTGATCATTGACTATGTTTTCGGGATAAATGAAAATTGAACAGGTAGGATTGGAGCAGTAAGTCCGATTTGGAGTATCCAACTCGATTTTCTTCTGCTCATACTGATGGAACAATTCCGATGGCAAGAAAACTCTCACACAACTAGAAGTAATCGGCTGTCGGCAGCATCGAGGCGGAAATAAAGTATCGTCGGTAATGGCATGACTGTATAGTTCTCGTAGACAATCTCGACAGTACTCATGGCCGCAAGGTACACGAGCAATTTCAAAGTATCTAACACTCTCTCGACATGATTCGCAAGTTCGGTAAAATGCCTCGGGTTTTCTCGCGGCAGCCCAATCGGAGGATTCTGCCTCATGAATATCGCTATTTCCATCAACTCTTTCACCATCAAATGAGGCACCATAATCCTTCCCTTTCATCAATTGATGCTGATCACTAGGTGCTTCAACATAAAGAGCTGTAAGCTTGGCCATCAATTCCTCATCCATCTCCTCGGCAGTGATTGTCCATGGATCGACTGGTTTAGCTACTGGCTGACCAGATAGTCGACATGCCAGTTCATGATCATTAGCAAAAATTTGTTCTTCAGAACGTGATGCCGTGACAATATTACCATCTGTCTGGCAAGCTTGGGCAATAGATTTTGTCATTTTACGGTCGGTGAAAAAGGTCTCAACTTGCTGCATATACCCTCGATAAAGTTGCAATGCCACTTGGACATCATGTAGTTCGCCTTCACGGCCTTTACCTTTACCTTCGGCAGTGGCTATGATTGCTTCGCTGTCTTCCAGCTGTAGCTGGATGATAAGTGCTGCGGTATCTTCATCGATACCATCGAAATGATGACTCGTGGCGATCTCATGGGCATGGTCATTGCGCTCAATCATTTTGATGGCAGTTTAGAAAGTCAAAGAGTAGAAGAGCTTTTCGAAGAGAATTTTAAAATGGTGCTTTATGAATCCAATTCAAGAAGCTTCGAGATGTTCGAAGCAAACGCTTCCATGAGAGTCTTTCATCACCGCTGGTAGCTGTACAAGCTGAGACAATCAAATGCAGGATACCGCCACGATGTTTGTTTCCCAGGATCTCTCTCACATTCGGTTGGTTTGACAGCCACCAGACTGACCAGACTTGCTATGTGAATAGCATTTCTACCCCTGACAGCTGAACTAAGACTTTGAAAAGATCAGTGATAACATGTTCAGCACACTATCGTTCTGTTTCACATTTTCGTCAAACTACTCCTTAAGCTTGCAAAGAGATTCCAGATCATGCCTGTGGAGTTTGTTACCGATTGATGCAGCTGTCGCTCACAAATCCAGTCGATTGAAAAGCAAGCAAAAGTAATACTCACCGCACCCCACAGCACACACACCGTTTACATTCATGAAAAAACAATTTCAGAGATGTTGGTGAAAGTCTTTTCTTTTTGAAATGAGAGAAGGGCGCGAAGCTGCATCTCGAGTATCACTGGTGGTATTTATTGGCCTTGGAACTCAGGCCGAAATATTACTTCTAAGTTAAGGACTCACTATGGCAATCTGAAAACGCCATGCACTTGTCGATGACTTGCATTTCACTGATCACATTTTTGTGCTACCTTGACCTATACTCCTTTGAGATAGTGAACTTCCCTCATTTTATGAATTATCCGCACCTCTGGTTCCTAACTCCGGTCATCATTGGAATTTTCATGGCACAATCACCAGTCTGATGCACACTGGCCAAGGCCTGTCGTGATTAATAGCGGGCAGGCCTTATCGGCACGAGATATCCCCTCATGATCGGACAGCAATGCGCCTTTTCGACTCTCTGGCTTTAATTCTTCCCTCCTTCCTCGCTCTACATACCAATCCACTTGCTTGCTCCTGCTCTCATTTATGCTATTTGCGTTTTGGGCAACTATGCATATTGGTCCTTACTCTCCCACCTTTCGAAATTCTACATAGACTAGACAAGTCAAGAGTTTTGCAGAACTATCCACGCCCGCCTACTTCCGACTACTCACCCGCCATAATTACTTGTCTTCTCTCATCTCATTTCTAGAATGTCTGGTCGGGAAAGCCCTAATTTGGCAGTCCCAACCCCAATCCCAAATTCCAATCCTGTATCTACTCCGCTCGAGAAGAAATACAGTCTGTCTGAGAGAAGTATGGTGCATGAAAAGATGAGAATGAGCCTTAGCTAACTCGCAATAGTAAACCTGGAAACGCGACCCATCCACAGTCAACTCAATAGACTTATTATCGTTCGCTTGCCTCTGGCACTTCCTCCGTACACCAGCAACCCATCCCGCTACGTCTCAGGAATTCTTCACATTGCACCTATATATATAAACTTCGAATCACTATGGCAGTCTATACTTGATAAACCTACCACGCCTGAGAGTCCAGCTTCTGAAGAACCAGAAAAATGTGGAAATGCACGCATCCATTCCATTCTGTCCCACCTACGTTTGCCTGGCCTTCTTCGCGCGAGTCGTCTTCGAGCAGATATCAGAGTGTTGACAGGAATACAAGAAGACCAGGTGCAGACACAACTTGAAGCTATTGCGCAAGGTGGCAAGTTGGCAGCTTTCATTGCTCATACCAGAAAATCCGTAGAAGCGAACCCCCATGTACTTCTAGCCTACGCATGGGTTCTGTACATGGCACTCTTCTCTGGTGGACGCTACCTACGGGCATCGCTCCAAGATGCAGGTGGTCTCGGAACCACGTTTTGGACTCGATCTCCTTCTCCTATCCGGCCCGAGCGCATAACCAATGATCGCCATCGTCGTCGCCCCTCCTCTGATTCCCATCTCCCACCAAATAGCTCCTCTCGTCGCTCGACAACTCTGTCTGAACCTTCTGGCCCTATGCCACTTGTTCCAGGACTTCAATTTTTTCATTTCCTTGGCGATGAAGATGGAGAGGACATCAAGACAGAATTCAAGAAGCGGGTTAATGAGACGAGCCCGTTGTTGACGACTGCACAACAAGAAGATATCATTAGAGAGGCGCAGATTATTTTTGAGTTTATGGTCGATATGGTGGCTGAATTGGATTGCGTTATGGGGACGGACGGGGATGATATCGATTCTGTTCGTCTACGGAAAAACCAGAAGGACTCGATTGCGGTACATAGAGCGCATTTGTCACACAAGCTGCATCCTCCCCCTCACAGCGAGTCAGAAGCTAGCAGGAAAGAGTATTCGGAGAAGTTGTCTGGTGGACTTGCTTCAGTAGTATTCACGATGTTTAATCAGAAAGTTATGGGGAAGGTTAAGGAGAGAGACTTCAATGTCAAATTTGCAGATAGAATTGGAGATATGAAGAGCTCGACGGAAGCTACGGAGGGAGAGAGGGAGATTGATGTTAGATTTCAGAGTACTACACTACTTTTGGCACCGTTTGGAGTATTGTTGTTATTGATTATGTGGTATGGCTTCACATGGTTGACAAGCGGCTGATTAGGAGCTGAAACAGGTTTATTTGGGTAATGAGGTGGCGACGAGATATAGTCGATGGATAGACTGCTTTGGGATACTCTGGCGTTCATTGTGAGGGGAGTTTAAGACATGAGCTTTGGGAAGAAGGAACATCTCCTATATATGAAAGAGAAGGACGGAGTTTTATACCTTTTGATTGATACCCAATAGAATACCTTTATTGTTCCAGATGCAAAGTCACGCAAAATATTTCAAAGGATAACGATAATGGTGCTATTGTCCTTTATTAAAGATATTTCCCGTCTGTAGCATTTTTTCGGCGAACAGATGGAGTGGTAGATAGACTATTCCTGAAGAAAGATATAGACACAGGCCGTCTTCTGGTTTTCATGCCATTCCGCCACCGGAATGAGTATCATGTTCCGACTAGAAATCCATTTACATAGAAGAAGTATCATAAAATCTGTCGAAGTATCAATCTTGAGCATTTGAGCATTCATAGATTGTAGACTGTGGTTAAAGGCAGCACTAGTTTTCACCCATATATGTGTTGCATCTCACATGACCGTTACGCTAATGCGATAGAGGATCCATTCAAGCCTTCCTCGGGAACGTGCATACGTTGGGAATAAGGGTTTACTCCACCACTCCTCCTCGGTTTTTGGGACCACCCATAAACGACATATCTCCACCTCGATATTTTATTCATATCTTTGCCTGCTTTTTATTTGTTGTTTGGTTCCGTTCTTTTTTGGCTGGCCATGGCATTTAGTTTCGGCGCAAAGCCAAACCCCAAAATCAAGATCCCCCCTCCTAAATTTCACACTGAGCGCAAGGCAGCACCCGCACCACCACAACCACTCCCATCTCACCTGAAATCCTCTTCACGGTCCTCGAGACCATCTCCGGAACTTCCGCGCAGATCCTCTTCTCAATCCAACCTAAAATCGCATTCTGCGCCGCGACCCTCGACGCTAGCCCCGCCATTAAAGAGGAAGGCGTCGCGTCAAGCCTCGCCTGCGAAGTTGGCCATACAGTTCGATTCCGACAGCGAAGATGACTTTGGGAGTCCAGCTTCTGGCGCGGAGTTTGCGATCGACAAGCGGGTTCGACGAAGCTCACTACTCGATGCGGATGGGGATGAGCGCAAGGCTTTCAGGGCCTTCAGGGAGGGGACGTTCAAGATGATACATGCGGCTGATATTAAGTATCCAGTTCGAAAATCGAAAATCATTACGTCTGCGTCTGCGGATGGGAAAACGGGGGATGGGAAAACGGGACAGAACGTAGTGGTTGAAGTGCAGTATCCGGGTTCTGTGCAGAGGGAAAGGTAAGCTTTACACACCCTCTAGGTTGAGGGGCAAGCTGACGAAATTCTAGGTTTTCTCTTCTTTTTGCGAAAGACCAAATCAACCCTGCTCAGGAGATTTACGATATTGCAAGGATAGTAGCCAACGTGTATTTGACGGAAGCCGCTGCAGAACGTTTTCTTGAGCCACAGGGAGGAGTTTTACGGAAGTTAGAGCGGGCTATGAATCAGCTTTGTAAAGACAGGCAGAGCAAGGTAGATCCGGACTTGTTGGATGCATTCAGAGCTAGTGTCGAAGCTTACAACACGGAGCTAGACTTTCTGATCAAAGCTGGGGACCTTGCACGGAACTTAGAGACCAACAGACTCAACGAAGAGATGGCATTCTTTATAGTCAAGCAAGTATACCACCGAGTAGTCTCTCCTCGTGTTGACTCGATACACTCCAAAGTCGATGATAAAGATAACACATATGGAGAGTTAGAGCCATCCTTTGTCTCTCGAATCATCCGTGAAAGCAAGCTCAAAGAAGATCAGATATTCATAGACCTTGGATCAGGAGTCGGGAACATTGTCTTGCAAATGGCCTTAGAAGTTGGCTGTGAGAGTTGGGGATGTGAAATGCGAGAAGTTTCTTGTAACGCAGCTGATGATCAAAAGGCCGAATTTGCTGCCCGTTGTCGGCTGTGGGGTCTGAGAGCTGGACGAGTCCACTTTGAACGTGGTGATTTCAGAGAGAACTCTGCTATTCGAGAGATCATGAAGAAGGCGGATGTCATTCTTGTGAACAATGAGGTCTTTGGCTCGGATTTGAACCAATATTTGAGAGATGCTTTCTTGGATCTCAAGGATGGATGCCGAGTCGTTTCTCTGAAGTCTTTTGGCCCCTCAAACGACAAGCGCAACGAAAACGACACTTTCAGTCAATTTGTCATTAAAGAAAAGGAATATTCGGCTGGTGATGTGAGTTGGAAGGGTCAAGGAGGCACTTATTTCATTGCTACGAAGGATCCCAAGGCTGTACAAAGACTTATAGCGAAGAGAAATAGATGAGCTTGATGGATTATATGTGGACTTATGTTGGATTCGAATTGAATTCGTTGGATTTTCTGTTGGCATAGCGGGAGCAGTTGGCAGGTAGCGATGGTTAAATGATACGAACACACACATGAACGGATGGTATGAGTAAATGATATAGATAGATCGAAGTAATCACTTACCCACTCATTTTAAATAGCTTCTTTCCTGAAATTTCTCTACATCATTACTCATAAATCATAGTTAGAGGTCTTGATCTTGCTGAACATAACCTAACCTAATCTTCCATTCATCTCATCTGCCTCTCTTTCCTTTCTCGCCATCCAGCGATCAATCAGCTCTTTATTTTCCGCCTTGAGTTTTTTCGCATTTTGCTCGGCGATGTTCAGTTGTAATTCTAATGATATCATCTCATCTTGGGTATTCTGTTTTCGTAAGCCCTTCCTTTCCAATCAAATCACTCAATCCATTTGCGCCACCTCTCCTAGAACAACATCCAAGCGCGAGACCGAGACAATGAATGGAACAGGGGGAAAGAACAACCTACCTCCAAGAATCGCCCCTTGCCCTTGATCTCTTCGTCCCGATCCCTCACCTTCATCGCCAAATCTCTTTTCTCCTTCTCCAACCCCTCAATTCTCTTACCATCGGTCCTAGTCCTGGCCCGTAGCTCCGTAAGCTCAGCTTCTGCGTTACGAACTCGCGCCTGGAGGTGGCCATTTGAACGGAGTGCTTCGGCGAGGTCGGCCTTGATTTGTGGGTTTATAGTAGTGTTTTCGGGGGTTGGGGAGGTGTTGGCCGGCTTTGATTTGGCTGCAGGATCGGGATTGTTCGAAGAAAGGGCTGTATTCTGGGCTTCAAGAGCAGCGGTACGATCGAGGAGGGTTGTGACTGTGAAGGCGGTCAGGATAGATGAGCTTCGGCGTAGATTTCAGACAAGAGGAGAGGGGGGAACAGTACAGGCATCTATGAAGTCCTCGCTGATGCGCGAATAGCTTTCTTTTTCTCTTTCATCACGCTCGGAGAGCGCTTTGATGTAATCATCTCGCCAGCTGGCCATTGTTCTAATTGTATCTGGGCGTTGAATTGATCATCTTTATGTCACTAATGTGGAGGGTGAAGTACAATCGAGCAAGGCTGATAAACTTGAGGGGATGTGACTGATAAGGCTGAGGAAGATGAGATGATGATTGACAAGGATCAAGTGGCTGAAGCTCGGCTCTTGGCATACGCTTGCTTCATCATTGCCTACTGTCATGCATCCTCAGCAACAACTCACATAACCCAGGACTAGCATTCTTTGATACCACATAGAAGACCTTACTTATCATCGCATAGTCATTCTTTTGCTGCTGTTGCACGCATATATACAGCGACACTTATCTTTGAGTCCTAGACAGCGCTGTAAGGAAAGGAAGGAAATTGTTATCACAGCCTCCCATACCCTTTCGCAAAGATGGCCTCTAGAAAGAAGGTTCTACTCAAGGTACGTCTATCTTAGGCTCCAGATGAAAGACCTATGGGCAGCTAGCTAATTGACGGACTTGTAGGTTATCATCTTGGGCGATAGTGGAGTTGGCAAGACTAGTTTGATGAACCAATATGTTCGTTTGATCACATTACAACGCTCCAGGTGTTGCATGAGAGTTATGTACGGGTGCTGATAAATGGGACAGGTCAACAAGAAGTTCAGTGCAAGCTATAAAGCGACTATCGGAGCGGATTTCCTGACTAAGGAAGTATTGGTAGATGATCGTTTGGTCACTATGCAGGTATGCTACCCCTCTCCTCTCTCCTAAACCCTAGTCATAAATATAAGGGGACTAGGAGCTAATGTGATAAAGCTCTGGGATACGGCTGGCCAAGAAAGATTTCAATCCTTAGGCGTTGCGTTCTATAGAGGAGCAGATTGTTGTGTCCTGGTCTACGATGTCAACAATTCAAAGAGTTTTGATACGCTGGACAGTTGGAGAGATGAATTTTTGATCCAGGCATCGCCTAGAGACCCGGATAACTTCCCATTCGTACGTTCTCGGTACACTTCAAAGACATGGGAATGGTAATGGCTAATGGTATTTATTAGGTTGTGCTGGGAAATAAGATTGATGTGGAGGAAAACAAGAGAGTGGTATGTTTTGTGTTTGAATTCTCTGAACTTTACTGATGGGCTTGATAGATATCATCGAAACGTGCAATGACCTTCTGTCAATCTAAGGGAGGTATTCCGTATTTCGAGACGAGCGCTAAAGAGGCAATCAATGTCGAGAACGCTTTTGAGGGTTAGTCTCATCCTCGGCTAAAACTAAGCCCTTTTCTAACCAAAATCTAGTCATTGCAAGAAATGCCCTTGCTCAAGAAGAATCAGAGGAGTTCAGCGGCGATTTCTCTGACCCAATCAATATTCACATCGAGAACGATAGAGATGGCTGTGCTTGTTAGATGAGACCCAGGATGTCTTTGCTGCTTTCCGGAGTTCTGCACCGTTGTCACCTGTTATGCATTCCAATTTTTTCCCTATATTATTACCTAGCTTGGTGTGATTCGCAATTTGGGTCTCGTGTGTATATAAGATCATTCATGGCGCCATGGTGTCTGCGTCTTGTTGTGTATACACAATGAAAGCATAATTTTAACAACCTCTATTCTATGTTGACGTCGTTTGGGATTAAAGTTCACATATTTATTACCGAAAGACAATTACATACTTGTTTATAATTTTGACTCGTGTATGTGACATTATGTGCTCTTAAATGTCATTGCTTTGATAAAGCATAGTTACGACTTTCGGGTAGAGTAACCGGAATGAGCCAAGGCCCCAAGTAATGTTTTAGATCGGGCTGTGAGCATCACCAGCCTCGGGGGTCTCACCTCACTCCTTCAGGCGATCATGCAGACCACGACTTTATAAACTATCCACGCGACACTCATTCAACATCATCTATTGGAGGCGTAGCACCTCTATCTCCTACAGCACTGGCGCATTTCCCATGATTTCCATCTGTCTGTGCCGCCAACCTCCGTGATCCTGCACATTAGTGATTCCGACAAAACTCAATAATACCTCAAAATCACCACCACTATCGAGAGAAACAATATGTCTACGCAAGAACCCTTCGCTCAAACGGCGGAGCCAAGCGGATTTCCTGTACCGGAAAGAAGATCGGAGGAACAGCTAGAAAGACTGTCGATGTCTTCCTTCCGATCGCAAGCAACTTTCAAATCGGGTGGATTCAAAGCCAGCATAGGACTTGCAAACGTAGCACGGCGGACTTTAGGCATATTTTTGCTTCTTGTGACGGTCTTTCTTTGGACGACATCGAACTTTTTAGCCAGTGTGAGTCTCCTCTTCCCAGCAGAAGAAATGTAGATGCTGACAAACCAAGTATATATTCGCCGATAACTCATATTCAAAACCGTATTTTGTTACATACATAAATACATCGTTTTTCGCATTCTCACTACTGCCAATATTTCTGCGGCTTTCACACCAACATGGTTTCGCAAATATTAAGCATTCTGCGATCGAATTCTGGCAAGGCGGAGTCAGCGGATACAAAGGCTTTCGGAAAATTGAAGAAGAAGAGACGGGTGATCCTATGCTAGCTTCTACAAGTGGCTTATTGTCGAATGACCAAGAAGCTGCAAGAGCACTCAGCTCATCTGGAGACGATGATATGGCGGATGAAGTTCTCACCGTTCCCGAGACCGCAAAACTGAGCCTCGAATTTGCGCTTTTATGGTTCATAGCGAATTATCTTGTAGCAGCATGTCTCGAATATACCAGCGTTGCGTCATCGACAATCCTCACATCTACCAGCAGTATCTGGACACTAATATTTGGAGCTATCTTTCGTGTGGAGCAATTCTCCTACAAGAAACTGCTGGGTGTTCTTGCTTCGCTCTCTGGAATTATTTTGATCTCCACCGTCGATCTTTCAGGAAAAGATAACGACGATTCCCGTGGTAATTTCCCTCATAAGACTCAAGCGGAAATTGCAATTGGAGATGCGATGGCGTTTGGAAGCGCGATTATGTATGGCATGTATGCGATTGTCATGAAGAAGAGGATCAAAAATGAGGATAGGGTCAATATGCCACTATTTTTTGGGTTGGTGGGATTTTTCAATGTGATCTTTTTGTGGCCGGGCTTCTTTATTTTACACTGGAGTGGGATAGAACCATTTGCGATGCCACCTACTAGCAAGATCTGGACTGTTGTTTTGGTATGTTTGCTTTAGCACGTCTCGCCTCTATCTAAACAATTTCTTTTTCCTGTACAGAGACTAACGGATAATAGGCCAATTCAGCATCGTCATTCATAGCAGACCTTTGCTGGGCATACGCTATGCTCCTCACCACACCTTTAGTCGTTACCGTCGGACTGTCAATGACAATTCCATTGTCATTAATTGGACAGATGATACTCAGCAATCAGTACTCGAGTATACTATACTGGGTTGGGTCGTTAATCGTGCTATGCTCGTTCTTGATTATAAATCATGAGAGTAAAGATGACGCAGCGACTCGAGATGAGAATGAGAGATTAGAGGAAGTAAATGCTCGTTGAAGAGTCTCGACATATGTGTCGAAGAGATAAAGGAATATTAGAGAATCAAGCCGCATAAGATAGAGATGATGATATATATCGGGTCTTCTTGCGTTGAAGAGCGCAAATCACGAATCGCTCTCTGCGAGGTAATAAGGAAATGATGTACTTTGGACATCCCAACGAGGGCGGGTACATCTCGTGCCGGCATATAGAGCTATAGTAAAGTTCAATCTCCACCACACCAAGGGATGGATAGCCGGAAACCAGGAATTTCTCAGAAGAAATACAATTTTTATCACTGTACCCGGTTTTATCTTGTCATTCTTTTATTGCGTGCTATGACATGTGGAATATTTTAATCCTTAATTACTCCACTTTCCCAGAAGTCCATCGCATTACTTCCTTGTTTTGTATACTATTAGTACACTTTTAGTGCCGACATGATGTTAGTACATTGGTACTTCACCGACATAACGAAACCGTCACAGCCCGCGTATTCGGATATAATCTCATAAAGGTTACCCAGCTTCCGGGCTGTCGGGTGCTTACTTGCTTACCTGCCCGATCAATCTAATGAATTAGTAAGGCGCTAAATACTTCTACGTGAATCCCACGTGGCAAAAGTGGTCTTTTGGCTAAATTCGACTATATCAAGCAGCAAATTGGCAACAGCAGTCAACGACATCATGCCGGGCATTTTCATCAAAGTTCAAGTCGAGTTCACCACGTATTTCAGAAATTGTAGGTAATATGACGTAATTGACTGCAATTGCGAGAATGCAAGAAAAAAACGAATATAAGAAGTTGAGGAGACTTGTAAGCTACGCGAGCTTATTCTTCCCCCCTCGCTTATTAGCGCCAAGATATATGACCACTAACAACTTCTTAGGTACTACCTCCAAATCCAAACATGTATCTATTTTTCAGCCGCTCGATTTATTTGTGCCATTTCCATGTAAATTTACGTCTTGAGACGAGAGTGCTGCAACTGCTAGCGCGGTAGTCACACCGCGATTCCCGATTTTTATGCCTCTGGTCCCATACCGATACATCCACCCAGGTTCCCAGCTCCCATCTTCACATTGCAAGTTCAGCAATACACGGCGGTCGTCCTCACATGCAATTCCCATTTGTTTGCATGTGGATATACGCATAGCCAAGTCCAGTGCGCTGCCACTCAGGCCAAGCCGCTCCTGCACTCGCGACTTCAGCAGCGGACCCAGCGTTGTCTGGAGATGAGTATCGCTGGATGACCGGAGCAGGCGTCCAATGAACCACAGGCAGCAGTCTGGTGAGGGATAGTACCGGGTTCCCTGTATGTAGGAACGGTCTAACAACATCGTGCGAACAAGCTGTAGGGTACGCCTAAACTCGTGGCCACGATTATAAGCATAAAAGCAAGCGAGGATATTCGTGCTGACAATAGGATCAACTCGGATTCTACTGTCGTCGAAATACGTCTGTGGTGCTGTTTAGCGGAAGGGATATTGCACTGTGGCTTTTGATGCCACCAACCTGGTGACTTACCTGGAAAGAACCATCGTCATTGACATATTCGGCCATTTTGTCGAGAAGCTTTGAGACTATTTTGCTTGATGATGGCGGAAGAGCTTTTAAAGCGAAAGATGTGGTGTCAAGATCATCAGGGAACTTCCCTTCAGGGATGAGTACTACTTTCCCTAGCAGTAGGTTGAATTAGTTTGCGTGGATCAATAATTTCTTGGAGATTTCTCATACCGGCAAAGAAATTCCAAGTATTTCTAGATCCCCAACTGAGATCGATGAGGCTTCTGATACTAGATGTTAGTCACTGGTTTTGGATGACTGTCAGGTCTACAGCTCGACTACTGCCGACTTACTGGTCCTGTAATGCATCGAGGATCAGCAACTTCGCGAAGTTATCCGCAAAAGTAACTCCGCTGTCTGTTATTGATTCACACAGCTTCGCATTTTGATATAAATATCTCCAGCCCTTGCCGACGGGACTGTTAAATATCTCGTGCAATGTACCGACAGTTGACTTCCCGAAAATATATCCCCCGATGCCCACCGCTCGCGCTGCATTGACATTTTCTTCTTTATCGTCAATGAAGATCACCTGGTTGCCGGTTAAACCGATATCGTCCAAAACGTGGCGATAAAATTCCAGCTCTGGCTTTCGCATGCCTGCTGCTGCTGAGGTAAACACTCGATCAAAAAGCGACCAATCCATTTTTGTTGCAAGTTCTTCAAAGTCCTCTTTACCAACGTTCGACATGGCATACACCTGAATAGCAGGATCCTTTCTCAGTTCGTGAAGGAAAGTTGTGATTGCATGATCAGAACACAAGGACTCCCGTGCTTGTGCAAATGCCTCGGCGATCTCAGACGCTGGGAGGGAGAACTTTCGAGCACTCAGCTCATAACAGGCATCCCGAGTGATCTCACCACGCTCGTAACTATTCCAGATAGGCGTCGAGAGAATGTCTCTTAATTTACGAGCTGGGATAGTCGTTGTTGTGTTGGCGGACCACTTGAAGAGAACATCGCCAAGGTCAAAGATAACGCCTCGAGGAGGAGGTTGTAGGGCACTCATTTTTTGACAGAGTAGTAGGCACTGTTCCACGAGGGCGGTGCCAGACTAACATATAGGTCCATACTTATATACAGAAAATCAATACAAGCGTGGCAATTTCCCTGATTTATCCTGGAGGCCAGCCTACAGCAATATAATCGTAAGTTTCATTCGCCGTCTCTACACGAGGTTGCTAGACTGATATTATCTTGGCGGCTTGCTAGTCTATAGCATCAATCTCTGATTAGGAGTGGGAGTAAGTCCAGCCTTTCTGTTACATCATCCGGAATACAAGTTAACAGCCAACAAGTCAATTCCCTTTTGGCAATATCTGAGCCGATATTTGTAAATTCTATCGACAAATGCATGTATAGCCGTCGCTGAACCCTTGCCAAGATTCATGTATTTTGTATGGTACAGTCAGCTTCGGGTTTCAGAATGTATCTAAGTTTTCCGCGGGATCTTGGCAATCGTCTTGGTATCTTCACCAACTTGGGCGTCAATCTTAAATTTGTATCGGCGTGTAACTCTGTTTCCGTCAGCTCGTTCAATCCTCCACCGAGGGTGGTCAGAAACGGACAATTTGTCAGCACCCGAACTACATCAACCCCCACACTTTAGGCTTGTATACTTTTGTAGCGCTATCCAGAACTTCAAGTATCTAGCAGTTGGTAGATAAAGAGCAAGAAAGGGTGCGTGTAGAATAATATTGGTATCACAAAGTGCAGCACATATAGCTTGCTATTCACTTCATTTACCATTACTAATATACGGCCAGTTGTAGATTTAGTTTGTCCAAAGCCAAATAATAACTCTGACAACGTCAAATTATTCGATGTCCTATATGCAGGCATACTTTACCTACAAGCTGTGGGAAATCTTGAGCGAAAGGTGAAACTCGCTCAACTCATGATTGGAAAACAAAAGGCTTCAATCCAAATCGACCATGAAAATGTATATTACATCTTAATACTCGCCTACAGAGTATCTGTAATTTTCATTTATATCTGTAGTGCACAGACGTAAATGTTGCGTTCACATATTTGTACTTATTACGAAGACAAAATTCATAGATTCGGGTAATAAGTAGCGATTTGCATACAACGAAATGTACAAGAGCGAGCAGGTTATTTCTTTTTACTAACTACGAGAACCGGTTCTATTCCATGAATTCTTCCTGCACTCTTTTGATGAGGAGGAAAAGCTTCTATTGATGATTATCGTGCTGTGAAATCTACTTTGTGCGGAGGTTGCCATTAATGGTAACGGGACTGATACAGCGACAGCGGAGTTACCAAGCTCACCTGTAACACAACGGCTCACCAGCAGCCTGAATGGCGTGCGAGTATCATGTAAATATGCACCTTTTACCGTGGAAGCCACTCTTGCAACCGATGGCCGTTGGTTTCTCTTCGTCATTAGCTAATAGGAATTCAAATTTACGTGCTCTTATCTCAGCGGCAAACGAAGCCCATCGTGCGTTATTGGTCTTCTAAGTTCTCCTTGTAACTAATAGCGGTACTAGCCTCAGTTTCGAACTATGCAGAATTATTCATGCTCACAATGAAAATCAATAGATGCATATCGTTGTCTTACCTAACCTTTGGCGGATATTATATCTAGCTATAGGAAAACAAGATATGATCGTAGAAAACTAAGACTACCTCGACTAGCTTGATCATAGCTGCTACATGCTATCAAAAATAGGGCAATAAGTCAGCCATTCTCCCACGAGAGCTTGCCTGACTGAGTTCTTGGGTAGTGATGTTTTGTATTAGTAGAGTCTAGATAAATCCTCACTCGGGTTTCATAAGAACAGTGATGGTGGGAAACAGGAGAGAAGTTTCTAGCTCTGACAGGGTTTTTGAGACTCAAACTAGGCACAAGGCTTTCGAGAACGCCACGAGGCAGACTGGGGGTACGAAGAATCCAATTTGTGTTTGAGGAACTTAAATAAAAGAAAAATTGCAGGAAATCCATAGACAATATCGGAAAGGTACGGTTTTTATATCGTCATATACATAAATGAATTCTCATCTATTCCACCAAAACCCAGCCTGAAATCAGGAAAGAAAATAAATAACCGCATAACCGCACGCCAGCACAGCCCAGTGTCTGTGACCTCCGTGCCCATCCTTCTGGAAAATCGGTATTTAGGCTCGGCACTCGTAGTCGTACTGTCCCATAGTGTGTCCCTCAGCGTTAGTTTGTGGGCGACTAACAGACAACTTCTCGCCGCTGGGGCTTAGTGCTCCGGACCATACTTCAAGGAGTGGCTGAAGGTAAAGGTATGCGTTCTCGTTGGCGGCGCACCTGAAAGGAATGGTAACTCCTTCAGTCGTGGTGCTACTCTTGGTTGTGGAAAACTCAAAGCCAACAGTTACGGAAACAATCTTCATGATATCGGCGGAAACCTCCATCGATGTGGAATATGTAGTGCTTCTGGTGTCTGATTTTGTGGTGGTGTAAGTTCCCTCACCTGGGACGCCATAGCCGATGTATTGCTTCTCACCAAGAACTCCTGTCGAATGAATGCCTACGTTGAATGATTGGTCCTTCATGAGTGTTAACAAATTATCATGTTGGGCTAATTAGAAGACTACACTTACTCCATCTGCACGCATTTTCAGGCTATTGACTCTAGGAACAATAGATGCTTTATTGACATATCCTTGAGCAGCATTAAGAGACCTTCGAGCAATGACACTTGTTCCTTGGTAATCTTCATTGGACACTGCGGATATCGCCCACTTTCCATTTGTTGACACGGCACTTCCTCCTAGTTGCAATGGCCTACAGCTATCTGCAAGTGCCCAGAGACCTTGTTTGACTTGTTGATTTGTGACAGCGAAACCTTCTTCGTTAATCTGCACTATGACTACACAGTTGACATTGTCACCGTTGCCAAAAATCATTTGGTTGGCGGTGCCTCCAGGAGCTAAAATATGTTAATTAAGTTGTTTTTAGTTAGACTTAGTAAACTCGATACTTACGGACAGATACCAAGCCTGCAGGGTCACTAAAGTACGCTTCCGCAATGGCATCACCTGTATTTGTTAGCAAATGCTAGAAACGGATCTCCAATTTACTTACATCCGCTCCATTCTGGGTTTCGAATGCCATTGCATTCGAATGTGAAACTGGACTGGCGCTGTTCCAGCGGTACTGCTTCAACGAAAGAATTGAGCGAGGCAACGAGAGCAGCTCCCGTTGCAATAACGTTTGAACTAAACATGCTGAAAGTCTGTTGGGTAGAAGAGTGGTAGTTTTGGATAAGATTGAAGAGTTGTAATGGAAGAATGTTTCTCAGGATGAAAGGCTGATTTTGTTGGTGAGATAGAGTTCAAAGAGAGGAGGAGTTGGTTCTTTTATGTTCATTTTCATCTCACTATAGCTCTCCTAACTTATAGATATCCTCTAAGCACGCAGAAACGTGTCATTCCTTTAGTCCATTCTGTCATGACGTTGTGATCATCCTGTATTTCTCTTCATTTAACCCCCTCAGAGAGTATCGGCAGTTGATCCCCCAACTTCTCGTAGCATATCTCGAACAAATCTGATCAGTAGTGTCACGATATGGGTTGTACACAAGGTTCTCAGTCTCGTATTATTCACAGCCTCATGGGGGCATGTTAAACATCAAGCTCAATGAGGTCACTTGTTCGGTCGGTCCGAGCCTGATGGTGACCTAGGAGACTTGCTGCGTATGCGAATGAAGTTCTTAAGTTGTGAAAGAGGATCAATTTCCAACACTAATAGCAGATTTTCAAGCTAATTACCCATTCGGGCAATTGGAATAGCAGAATAGGAAGGTTGACTTTCTGTGTAATACTTGGTTGACCCAGGCATAACTATACAAGTGAGTTAAGTTACGGTGGAGTTTGCATTGAACCCTGATGTCAAGGGTACAGAAGTATATGAAATCTGAGCGTCTATCGCCTAAATTCACAAGGCTGGGAATCTGTGGAGAGCTAGGTTTAGTGATTCTAAGAAGCGACCTTAGGATTAAGTGGATCATGGAAATAAACGGTCGTGGTGTTTATCAGATCTTCTTCCCTACTTGGTAATTGGAATAGCCAAGATTGCATGGTGTTGTCGATGTTGTAGTGATCCACCATGGCATTTCCATCAAGGCCGTGCATAGAAATGCCAAGCTTAGGTCATAATGGTACTCTTTCACGTTTCATGGCCCCATTGTGGGGGATATATTCTCGTAATATAGTTACAGTCCGTCACAAACAGATGAACGGCTAGTATCCTGGTCATCTAACCACCAGGGCGAAAGAATGATCCTATGCCAGGCACGTGCATAAACTACCTGCATGCCGTCCCGTTAAGCAAATCCTTCTTCCCGATGTGGTAACGGTGCAAGAGAAGGTGATCCACTAAAGTGAATACGTTATACGCTATAGAGATGAATTACAAGAGTCCACCTGAGTTGGGCTTTTTCACAGGCGTAGAAATCCCAGAAGTGGAGTGTTATTGACCCGCTTATACGTTGCAAACTGGGGGAAACGGGACGCATCGTTCTCCGCAAATTTGAAGATCGACGGCTCCTCAACATCATAGCCGACAACCACTCATTCAGTTTTCGACCGACTATGAGGCAACACGGCACCAGGGAGATCATTCTACAGAGAGTAATGAATCGACGACATTTTGCATGAAAGTCATGGTGAGTTTTGCATGGGTGGAAGTGAGCAATTATATAAGTCCAGCCATTTTCCACATTTGAATCTCACAAGATAACTTTCATACCCAAAACATCATCAGAGTTCTTACACTTAGTTCTTGTCTATTAAACAATCAGCTATTCTTACACTCAGCCAACTTTTGAACAAAATATGTTTTCCATCAAGGTACTATTTGAGATTGCACGCTTGCATATTCCAATCACTAAGAAATCTACAGAACATCGTGCTCCTGGCTTTCGCCTCTTTCAATGTAGTCAATGGTGTCTTTGTTAGCTTAGAGCGCTTCAGCGATTCTGAGTGCAAATCTCAGATCTCTAACGAATCTATCAACGACAATGGATGCCTAGTTGTCGGAGGTGGCGTCAGTTCAAGCTACAGACTGAACACGAATGCTGGTCAAGGAACGGACTGGCAACCTTGTGGAGATGGACAATTTCTGATCTTGAAAACCTGGCAATCATCCACTGATTGGTAAGTTTGAAGTTCCCATTCGCACTTCATCTTGTTTGTCATAGATGTCAAGGGGAACAAGAAGTAACATGTCAACAGTTCTGGAGAGCCGGATAGCGGTATTGGACCTATCAGTCCAGATGATAATGGGCAGGGAGGCTGTGGTCTGACACCAATTAGATCGGTACAGATCATTTGCGGATGATAGAGTCACGGAAATTCTCAAGGTGACTCTTGTGAATCTGAAAGACATGCCTTAGGTTGTAAGGTTGTAGAATAGAAAGAAGAGATCTGAAAGGGGTTAAACCTCCATAAAAATACTATTAGCTGCAATTTTTGTTCGTATCGTACATCGTAACTACATCTTGCATATATTAGCTTGCCCTATTCTATTTTATGCACCACACCTTCATTATTTAATCTAGGAGATCAACCATCAAATGTTTTACTCATTGAACATGCGACATATATTAATATAATATTGAGAATTGGTTGACAAGACAAAAATGATCGTGTAGTGCAGCACCAAGTCACAGTGAATATTAAGAGAAATATTTTTCAATTTATATACTCAACATCAACGCACCCCTAGTTAAGGGCTAATGTTGTTTCCTACAAGACCAGGAGTTCGTTAATAACATATCACTAAATTTTGACTGTAAGATCTGACTAAAAGTGCCCCCTTGAGCATTAGGAACAAAGCAGATTACTGAAGCCAAGTGAAGCCGTTGGATTATGCGGGCTGGTAACATAGATGAAAGGGCATCCACAGCTGATTCGCTTTCTCAGTGATTAAATGTGCTGCTAGATGTCAATTGTAGGTCATTATACTTTACTTGGTGTTAGAGTAAGGCTGTGGCTACGTCTAAATACAATAGCATTAAATTACTTAGATTAGGTAAGCGTGTGTAGCGACAGTTTACGTTGTCTCGAATTTGTTTTAGCCAATTTATTCAAAGGTTTCAGGGACAAAAATGAGTGGCAGAGTCTATTTTCTCCTTTCCGCAGAGATCGTGAAGCGAGTTTTAAGATAGATAGCACTAAGAACCTAGGTGCGGGTTTAGGCCCGCACAACAACCGCCTTGACGCCTTTAAGCGTTGTTTCTTAGGCGTTTGCTTCTGGTACTTCATAACTGTCGAGCCCAGGTGGTATTCTTTTCTGCAGTCTACTCAATAAGAGCAAGTGATGCATGTTTAAATAGCCTAAACGCTTCGGTTTACTTCTCTTTTCCAATCAAAACTAAGGATTGCCGGAGACAAAGTTTGCCGCAGACATCAAACCATCCACCTGTGTCCACATTACAAAAAAAGTGAATATCTCGTATTGCTACTACTATTATCTGATCAGCGGAACATGGGGTGGAAATATAGATTCACCTTCTAGGTTATTGAAAGAAGAGAATAAAACCGATTTACACAAGAATAGCGTACACAATGTGGCAAAATTGTCTGGCTTTAATCATTAATTAATTAAAGTGATAAGAGTTTCTGTGTAAAAGGGCGAAAAGAAATTGGAACCTGGATACTGGTGTGAAAGTATCTCTGGGAAGGTTGGATATGTATGTTGGTGGGTATCATTCATCTGGGTCTACTGAATGTATCTGAAGCTCTACAAAAAGACGCCATATACCATAACCTCAAGACTCCAAAGCGTATAACCTTTAATTATATATAACTTTACCCTCCACCAGCGCCATTGCCATGTATTAATCAAAGACCTCCAATTAAGGCCGGATATTCAAACCCCAGACCTCAGAGTTTCGACCTCACAGCCTCAAGCCGATACTTCACATCCTTCAAAACTTTGGTGGCTGGTTTCCAATCATCAAACTGCTTCAGGAGATCCGCAACTTCGGTATCAAGTTCTGTTTTCACAAAGTCTTCCTCGAGAAGACCGCGCATTATCCAAGGAAGAACATAGGGGTTGGCGTTGGTCGGGATCTGGTAATGCGCCATTTCGAGAGGTACATCGCCTACGGAGGTGGTTTCGAGGGCATATTCTATTGCAAGACTAGTGGGAATATTAGTAGGACAAATTGTGGGGAAAAAATGTTGATAGGACTCACTCATAAACTTTTTCGTCATCATAAAGCCGTGAATGACCTTCGCCAGTGTATAAGCTGCCGGCTAAAGGAGCGGAGAGTTCACGGATCAGTCCGTGGTCGGAAACTCCTAAATTTCGCAGCTTTAGGGCAAATCCTATTAGGTGAGATAAGAAATTTGGTGCGTGGATTCGTCCATCTACGAAAACGGCGCGATATATGTGTGGATGGCTAGCAGTAGAGAAAATGGATGACTAATGGTAGTTAGTGAAAGCTATTTAGATAACTATATTGAACATACCTCCATAGACACTAGTTGATCGTCAATACTACCACAAAATGTAATTCTGGTGCCGTACTTCAGAGCAATTCGTAGAGAGTGTTCATAACGCTCAGAAACCACGCTCTTAGGATCAGCAAATTCAAAGAGCTCTCCAGCAGAACCACTGAAAAGTCTAGATTTATAATCTGCAAATGGTCCCAGTGAAACACCAGCTGATTTTGTTAGTCAGTGAATCACATAGATGGTATTGGTAACCTACCCATTGCGCATACTCCTATCCTGCCTGTAGATACAACTCCAAACTCGATTAATTTTGCAATAAGCATTATGGCTACCGGAACACCTTGTGAATGGCAGGCGAACATGATAAAATCTGCTTTACGAACATGATCCATCCAATTTAATAGCAACTTCCAAAGATTGTCAACGCGCTCCGCTATCTTACCCTCTCCTTCAAGCGCGACTTTCTCAATCTCACAGTCTGTACAGCCACGACTATCACCCCAGCGCCGTATTGCATCGGCGGCGTGGTTTGCAAAGCGTATTGATGTTCCGGTAGGCTGACCGATCACTGTTCTAAGCAGTGGGGCGGGAAACAGTCCGTGAATACCGATTGCTAGTGCTTTTCTAATTTTGGGGGGTTCCTTGGCTAAGAAAACATGCTTTGCTGGCTTTTGGTGACCGCGGAGCAATATTTGAGTTAATTGTTGCAGAATTGAAGGGTTTTCAACTAGTCGATAGGTGCCTCTCACAGATGGCATCAAGAGATTCGGAGGCGCAGTCTTCCCAGGTGCCGGACTCTGTGATGGAGTTACTTTAGTAGACGGAGTTTCTATAGGTAATGCCTTCTTCATGACTTCAGTATCTTCAGTTGATACCGGCCGACCTCTTTTTGTTGGTTTGCTACTTTTGTCGTCCTTGGGTTTTACTGCTTGAACAGGCTCAGGGTGCGTTTCCGAAGCTTTGCCTTCAACCGCAAGTTCACCTGGATCTTTCACTGGAGACGAGTTTGCCTTCTTTATGTTCTGATCTTTGGTAGTATCTGTGCTGGACCAGAAAGCCCAGCTTGACCCAGCTGCAGGTTCAGCCTTTGACGGCTCAATTTTAGCATCTGCGGGAGGGGCATCTTCCATAATAGTATCGTGGTCATTTTCTACAGTCTTCACAGGTGGTTGTTCATCTGTTGTCTCTGGTGTAATAGATGGTGCTGTTGTTGTCCACAAGCCAAACCAAGAAGCTGAAGATGCTTGCACTGGTGATGTGACTTCTTTCGGCGGTTCTTCACATACGATCGTGGTGGATGGATCGGAGTCTGAGACTTTGATTGATGCTGTCTCTATTGTCTCTGTTGGAGCTTGTGGCTGCGTTTCAGCGGAAGATGTTAAGCCTGTTGTATCGGCTTGCGTAACCGCTGTTGTCCCTAGCCAGCCTCCTAGCCAGCCAGAGGAGGTAACAGGTCGAGGCGTGGACTCTACATTGGAGACAGATGGCCCTTTCATCTCCTCATCGATATTTTTAGCAGTATCTCCTTCGGCCTTCTTGTCTACCAGTGTATCTATCTTATCCTTCTTGTCGGGTGATGTATCTGTCTTATCCGTCTTGTCCGTCTTGTCCAGCGAAAGACCTGCCTCTGCAATCCCTCCCATCGTGATATCTGAAGTCCCTCTGCTCTTCCCAAGAAACATAGACGGCGGCCTGCCTTGAGATGCCACAGAAGACTTCCGAGCGGGCTCAAAACGACTTAAGTCGCTGGAAGAAGGCGCATTCTTAGGCTTGTCTGCGAGTATTGTCTCTCTGGCAATATGCGTCGAAGCTATAGACTTTCGAGGCCAAGTGCCATACCAGCTAGCCTTGGATTTCACCTAATTGCTAGATTAGAATACTTCACATCTCGACAAATGGAGATAGCCATAGTTGCACAACTCACCTGTTTTGATGAGCCAGCATCCGGCACGATGCTCTTCAACGGAGACCCAATATCTTCCTTGGGTGCCACAGGTGTAACACCTGCATCACCAGTTGCGCTTTCGCCCCTCTGAGCCTCGGCTGGCTTGGTTGGGCTTCCTGTGGTGACTTCACTGGTGGGCTCTTCCACTTTTGGCGGCTTGGTTCTTGGTCTTTTCCGTGACGATCCCATTAAAACGGACTTGTGGTTGTTGTAGGAGGAGGAGGGAAGAGGTAGTGTTGGTAAGTATTAAGATGGTTGAGTAGGGGACGTTTAATTCTGTAGCCTGTCCTGTCGCCAGGCGGTCTCCCTGTCACTTGGGAAGAACAACGTCACCGCTGCCCCACGAAATGCGGATGCGGCTCAAGCTTCTCGACGTTTGACAGACAACACTTACCAGAACATATCTCTTCTATGAATAGATAAGGAATTAGAACAATAAATAAACAGATTCAGAAGTAGCTTCCTCGCATTATGTGTATAGGTCGATAAAACGCATTTATCTTCGTTTTCGGCTATTGACCGATTGTATGTTAAAACTGTAACTCTCAAGAGGAAATTCAGAGGAGATTATTGTACAATCAAGATAGCCTCTCACTTCAATTTGGCTTCGTCCCACGCTATTCCTTCCATTCAGACAGATTAGCAACTATTTAGAAGTTTTTGAATGCCTTTCCTCTTGCTTACTATCTTATAAAGTCTAACTCATAGTTCAAACCGAGGGGTTGGGTTGATTGCTTGGCATTAGAGTCTCGGCTAGCAGTCATATTCAAGCTCAGCCACACCGCTTTCCCGCAAGGGCAAAAAAAGTTATCAAGTTCAAAATTTATAGGATTTCCCAAACCGCAAATCAACATTCACAATGGCGCCTGTGGTACCTGCGAAACGATCCCGCCCGGTTTCAAAGCTGGGGGATGAGGAAGCCGCATTTCCTAGAGGAGGAGCCAGCGCTTTAACTCCATTGGAACACAAACAAATTGCGATTGAAGCTACTCGGGATGTTTTATTTGAGCAGCAGCAAGGTGGAAGGACTTCGAAGCCAGAGTTGGATGGAGAGGAGGATTCGAGACCCAAAAAGAAGCTGAAGTCAAAAGACTCAAAGGGAAAGAAAAAGGGGGCAGCGGTAGCAGTTGTACCAGAGGAAGAGCATATCAAGATAGAGGGTTTGAACTACAAGGTATTTTATTTGGATCTAGTCGCAGAGGCACAGCAGCTAATGGTTTGCAGAGAATTGTTCCTGGATCCATGGTTCTCGGCCAGGTATCCCAAATCAATCACCATGACATTGCGCTATCTTTACCAAACAACCTCACTGGCTATGTACCTATCACATCTATATCGGATAAAATAACCGAACAGATTGAGGCCATCGCCGAAGCTGAAGCAAAATCGGAGGATGGAAACGATGAAGACCAAGAAGATGTGGAACTAAGCAAGCTTTTCAAGCTGGGTCAATACCTACGAGCGTTTGTCGTTTCCACGAGTGACGAACCAGCCGTTGGATCCTCAGACAAGCCAAAGAGGCGAATAGAATTGTCCTTACGACCACAGCAGTCTAACTACGGAATCAAGGCGCAAAACGTTACCGTCCACAACACTCTCATGGCATCCGTAGCAAGTGTAGAAGACCACGGTCTTGTTATGGATCTTGGGCTACCAGATCAGGATATGAAGGGATTCGTATCCTCGAAAGAAATTGGAAACGGCGTAAAGGTAACCGATATTCAAGAAGGAGCTGTTTTCCTTTGCACGATAACTGGCTTAAGTTCGAACGGAAAAATTGTCAAACTGAGCGCGGATACGACGAAGACAGCCAACCTGAAGAAGCTAAATTATCTGACTGACGCTCCAACAATTGATGCCTTCCAACCTGGAACTGCTGTTGAATTGTTGGTAGCTGATATCACTCCCAGGGGAATAATCGGAAAGGTCATGGGCATGCTAGATGTTACTGCGGACCTGATGCATTCTGGTGCGGGTGCTAGTGGTAAAGATTTGGAGAAGAAATACAAAATTGGCTCCAAGATCAAAGCCAGAATTATCTGCACCTTCCCGACTGCCGACCCCCCAAAGCTTGGAGTCTCCGTACTCGATCACATTTTGTCACTAGCGCCCCAACAGGCGAAGGTTAACGGCGAGTTCAAAGACCCATTAGATATCTTACCATTATCAACCATAATCGAAGAAGTAACAGTTCAAAAGGTTGAACCAGAAGTTGGTCTGTTCGTCCATCTGGGGATCAAAGGTGTCTCTGGTTTTGTACACATCTCGAGAGTTAAGGACGGTAAGATCGAGAGTTTGTCCAGCACAGGAACATACAAAATTGGTTCAACTCACCGCGGACGACTAGTTGGATACAATTCACTTGACGGCGTGTATCTTGTTTCGCTCGAGGAAAGTGTTCTCGAACAGCCCTACTTGCGGATAGAAGATCTGAAGGTAGGTGAAATTGCAAAAGGAAAAATTGAGAAGATCGTAGTCAATGCAGCTGGCGTGGGAGGTGTACTGGTTAATTTGGCAGAAGGAATTTCTGGACTTGTCCCAGAAATGCACTTGGCTGATGTACAACTCCTTCATCCCGAGAAATTATTCAAGCCAGGGAAGACAGTCACAGTACGAGTACTTTCTACGGATCCTAGCAAGCGACAAATCCGGCTTACCCTGAAGAAAAGTTTGGTCAACTCGGAAGCAACCCCATTTATCTCTTACGACGATATAAGCATTGGCATGCAAAGTCCCGGTGCTATAATCAACCTTCTTCAAGCAGGTGCTGTTGTTCAATTCTATGGTCATGTACGAGGATTTCTTCCAGTGGCTGAGATGAGTGAGGCATATATTCAAGACCCAAGTCAACACTTCCGAATTGGACAAGTCGTAAATGTCCATGTTCTAAAAGTTGATGCTGAGGCTAAAAAGCTTGTCGTAACTTGCAAAGACCCAGCAGCTTTCGGAATTGCGCAACAAACTGCGCTCAAGAGCTTGAAGGTTGGCGAGATCGTGTCAGCATCGGTAACAGAAAAAACGAGTGAAGTTATCTCTGTTACCCTTGAAGGAAGTGGACTACCTGCAGTACTTTCACTTTCGCATCTCACCGACAAATCGGAATCTAGGAATCTCTCTGCTTGGAAGAAGATTAGAGTTGGTCAGGTACTCACGGATTTGGTAATTCTTGAAAAGCAAGAACAAAACCGACTCATTGTACTTACCAATAAACCTAGCCTCGTGCAAGCGGCGAAGGACCGAACACTTCTCCGAAGCTTTGAGGATGTCAAGGACAATAAGCTAGTTCACGGATTTGTTAGAGATATTACACTTACTGCTGTTTTCGTTCAATTTGGTGGAGGTCTTACTGGACTGTTGCCAAAAAACAAATTAACGGAAGAGGCGACTCTTCTTCCAGACTTTGGATTGAAGAAGGGCCAGTCGATTGAGACCAAAGTTATCTCCTCTGACCCGGCACTTCGACGATTCGTGTTATCTATGGTCGGTGTAAAAACTACTAAGAAATCTGACACGCCTATGGCTCCTACCAACGAAGCCGCTGTTGATCCAGTGGATGATAAAATCTCTTCGATAGATGATCTCACCTTCGGGAAACTGACCAAGGCTAAGGTGGTCTCTGTTAAAGACACTCAGATAAATGTCAAGCTGGCAAACAACATCCAAGGCCGCATTGATGTGTCCCAAATTTTCAATTCTTGGGAAGAGATCAAGGACCGTAAGAAGCCACTTCAAAGCTTTACAAGGGATCAAATTCTCCCAGTCAGAGTTCTGGGTATCCATGACGCACGTAACCACCGCTTTCTTCCGATATCTCACAGATCTGGCAAAACATTGGTGTTTGAACTTTCTGCAAAGAAGGACGCTGAAAAGGAACCGTTGACCTTAAGTGGAGTCAAGGTTGGATCTTCATGGATTGCATATGTGAACAATATTAGAGACCAATGCGTATGGGTGAATCTATCACCAAATGTGCGAGGTAGGATTGCAACCTTGGATCTCTCGGATGATGTCTCGCAATTACAAGATGTTGAGGCAAACTTTCCCGTTGGCTCGGCCATCAAAGTGCGCGTCACTAGCGTTGATGTTGACGAAAATCGACTAGACTTGTCTGCTCGCTCGGCGCAAGCATCTGAAGTTCTGACTTTCGATAAAGCTACTAAAGGAATGGTGGTCCCCGGAAAAGTTACTCGCGTCAGTGAGCGACAATTGATGGTCCAGCTTAGCCCTGACCTCTCGGGACCCGTCAATCTAACAGATCTGTCTGATAATTTCTCCGACGCTGATCCTACGAAATACTCCAAGAACGATATAGTACGGGTTTGCATCGTTGATAAGGATGGACCAAATAAAAGACTGCGGCTATCCGCACGACCTTCAAGAGTGTTGAATTCTTCCTCGGCAGTTGAAGATCCAGAAATCTTGTCAGTTTCTCAGGTGAAGGTCGGCAACGTTTTCCGAGGCTTCATCAACAACATCGCTGATAAAGGCTTATATGTCAACTTGGGAGGTAATGTGAGAGCATTCGTTGGTGTTTCGAATCTCTCGGACTCCTTCATCAAGGATTGGAAATCAAGCTTTCAGGTTGATCGCCTCGTGAAAGGAAAAATCATTTCCGTCAATGATGACTTCATACAAATGAGTTTCAAAGAGTCTGTCCTTGACAAGAACTATGTTCCACCTGTCACATTTGATTCTATCAAGGAAGGTGATATTATCGAAGGTAAGATTCGGAAGGTAGAAGATTTCGGTGTGTTTATTGTCATAAATGGCTCGAAAAATGTGAGCGGCCTTTGTCATCAAAGTGAGATGGCAGAAAAACGGGTCCACGATGTCAAGAAACTTTACGAAGAGGGCGATCTCGTCAAGGCCAAGGTTTTAAAGATAGACACCGACAAAAAGCGCATTAGTTTTGGGATGAAAGCTTCGTACATTAATCCTGATGATGCCAACGAATCCGAAGAAGAGAGCGATGACGAAGATGACATGCAAGGCGTTAAGTTGACTGGATCTGGCGACGAAGAGCAAGACTCAGATGATGAAGAGGAAGGTGACATGGAAGTGGATGATGTGGCAAGTATCGCCAGTGTTGAGGAGCAGCATGATGACGAAGCTTCTGATGAAGATATGAGTGAAGCCGGTGTTAACGTTCCAGGACTTGATGCCGGTGGATTCGACTGGAATGCCAGTGTTCTCGATCAAGACGACAAGAACTCAGCCGCATCTTCAGAGGACGAGGGCGAAAAGCCGAAGAAAAAGCGCAAGAAGGCCGCAATTGTGGAAGATCGAACGGGCGACCTTGACGTTAACGGACCACAATCTATCAGCGACTTCGAACGACTTTTGCTCGGACAACCAGACTCGCCTGACCTTTGGATCAGATACATAGCTTTCCAACTGCAGCTTGGTGAAGTCAGTAAAGCTCGAACTGTAGCCGAGCGAGCCATCAAGACCATCAACATGAGAAATGACTCAGCCAAGAAACTTATCTGGATCGCCCTCCTCAATCTCGAAGTCGAATATGGTACCGAAGAAACCGTCCAAGAAGCATTTACTCAAGCTTGTCAATACAGCGATAACCAGGAAATGCATGAGAACTTGGCCAGCATTTATATCAAATCCAATAAATACAGCGTACGTTTCCCAATAAAAGTGTCACTTTCTATTGCTAACAAACCACCAGAAAGCAGATGATCTTTTCCAAATTCTCGTGAAGAAGTTTTCCAAAGATCCAAAGGTCTGGGAAAACTATGCAAACTTCCTCCACACAACTTACTCCCGGCCTGATGACGCACGATTATTGTTACCCCGTGCTCTCCAAATCCTGCCTACACATACTCTGCCCTTGACTGTTAAATTCGCCGCCATGGAATTCAAATCCAAGAATGGCTCACCCGAACGTGGACGCACGATGTTTGAAGGCATCTTGTCACAATTCCCAAAGAGATTGGATATTTGGAACCAGTTGATTGATTTGGAAGTTGGACAAGGTGACAAGGATATTATCAGAGGTGTGTTTGAAAGGGTTCTGAAGGTCAAAGGATTGAAAGATAAGAGTGCTCAGGCGCTCTTTGGTAGATGGAGCAAATGGGAAGTAGAGTCTGGGGACAAGAAATCACTGGCAAGGGTGGAAGCTAAGAAGGAGGAGTGGGATAATGCAGAGAAAGTAAGAAAGGGGAAGTAGAGAATTGTATAAAGGGACCTCTAGCGTGCATTAGTGGAGTTGGGAGGAGAAGTGTTTGAGTTTTGAAACGCATGTCAGAGCCTAGAGAATGTTCAATCTCTACAAAACCATCTTAATTTTTTCCAAATCTTCGCATCTTAATTCGTAATTTCTTTTTGACCTTCTACTTATTCAGGGTACCGCTAGACTCTGCTAGACTTTCAGGTTCTCCAAGTGTAGCGCGTCAGAAATCAAATGTGTGCGAGAGATGTCAGCCTGTACCAGTGGCCAAATCCCCGCCAAAGGCATAACCAGAAGCACCCCCCGAAGAGGTAGAACACTTTAGGAATAAAGTTGCTCGTGGATGCCTGGGAGCTACGTAGACTACTTCACAGGCATCTATAGCGCCTAGATACACTGTCTTCCTACTCTTTCAACCTTAGACTGAAAGGTCATTAATTAGACAAATGCTCATCAAGTAACTCAAAACTCGACTATAACTTGAGGTATTCAGCAGATAGATCTTGAATCGCTCAGTGCGATAAATTTCGGTCCCGAGACGCTCTTCTTGCAAAGGGGTTTTCTTGTTCTTAAGTTCGTCGGCTGCCTGCCATTCGTGTGCTTTGCACAGCCACCAATTCCAACATCTTGCCCCTGGAACTCTCAAGCCTCAAGCCTCTCTTGTACTCTTTCGCATATATACACAACCAAGATAACGACACTTCAACTAGCAAAGTACTTACATAAGGAATAGTATACCAAATATTGAAATCGGAGGATGAATTATTAGCGCGACTTCAGCAATGGAATTGCAAGGTACAGTCGATGAAATTTATTATGAAGAAGATGACGTGGTTGTCTTGAAGGCACCAGCACCATCTCAAACCCTTCAGGATACACAACTGGAACCAGCTGTGTCTCCTGATTCGGAAGCAGAGGCTTTCATTTTTGAGCATCACGTCAACTTTAAGAGGATACGAGAGCAAGATAGAAAGATATCGAACGAAGTCAAGCCACGGTTGAAGGGAGGTGAGTCGGGACGGGTAGCGGAGAAGATAATTCTAAGGCAACTGAGGCAGGTGGATGAGAATTTTGTCAGTGTGGCTCCTGTTGACGGCGATTTGGTAAGTTGGAATCCCGGTTCACATAAATGTTCAATTTCCTGTAACCTTTGTGTGGTTGAAGCTTGGAAGCAGCTGAAACCTGCCTGGGTATCTTAGATGGCTAAATTTTGACCTCTGCTCTATCTTGACTTTGTAGCTCTCAGGCTTCTCGAACTTTTATGTACTCAACATTTGGAGACGTTTGGACAATGAAATCTCAATTCGAACTTACGGTAGTCTCCACCATCGCTAACCTGCGCTTCTATAGTTCGAACTTCTAGGCAGCATGCAAGGTCCTGTAAGTCACCAAGAAGCTGCAAATGAACAGAATACTAATGAATAGCCCACAACACCCTTCGAAGGTGGAACATTCTTCATCTCCCTCAGTATACCAAAAACCTATCCTTTATCCCCACCAATATGCCACTTTCTTACACCCGTATTGCATCCAAACGTTGACATCAATGGAAGAATCACAGCTAGCTTTCTCAGACAGGATAATCCCTTAGCGCAACCAGATTCTTGGTGTCCGGTCTGGAACATTAGCACTAGTAACTCAGTCCTCAAACTACGGATGTAGCGAAATCTTTACGCTAATGTTCATACAGCTCTAGTCGGAATATGTTCGCTTCTTGATGATCCCAACTGGCTTGAGCCTTCGTTTATAGAGGTCGCTGATAGATATGGTAAGGATGCTGTTGGATATGAAATAGAAGTCAGGAGGTTCACGGAGATATATGCACGGAGGAATGCTCCACCCGTTGAGCCGTTTGCTGAAGCTTTTGAAGAGCTCTTTACAACGGCGGGAAGAGAAAGACGATACGATGTGCAGGGAAGAGATAACGGCGAAGAATCATATCTGTCAGAAGCTGGGGTGCAAGTGGATTCCATTGCGGCGAGGGACCCGGGGATGCTGTACTACGCTGTCGTTCACGTAGTGGCATTTATGGTCTTCTCCGTTCCTTCGATCTACTTCATACTACGATGTATTCGGATTTGAGTTACACCCATCATGTGGCATAGGAATTTGCGTAATTTCACTACCATTTGAGTTTTCCACACTTATAAATATAATAAATTCTGAGCTATCTATCCTACATACATTTCAAAATACACATGCTTTCTATACAGTTTTATAGACAAAAAGATACCAAGAATATCCTATCTAACTTTTCAAAAATATACTTTGAATCTATCATGGCTTCCGGGCCATTTTGCTTTCAAGATCTCAAAATTGTCTTCTCTAGTTCCTCACTCTCTCCGCTCTGCGCTACCATTCCCCTGAACACGCCTTCCTCCTTTTCCAGCAACTCCTTAGGACTACCAAACTCGGCTGCAACACCATCACTCATTACGAGAATGCAATCGAAATCTGCAACCGTACTCAAGCGATGCGCGACAACCAACAGTGTTGTGTTGGCAAACTCTTCTCTGATGCTGCGTTGAATCAGGGCATCTGTCACCATATCGACGGCGCTAGTCGCTTCATCGAGAATGAGAAGACGTGGGCGGGAAAGAATGGCGCGAGCGAGGCATAGGAGTTGTTTTTGGCCTTGGGAGATGTTTGTTCCGGATGATGAGATGGGAGAGGAGAGATCAAGGAAAATGTTGGCGTTCTCTTTGTTCTCAGGTGCGGCGGCGGTGGTGCTGGTGGAGGATGATGCAGGCGAGGGTTCGACGAGGAGTTCGACGGTAGGGGTGTTGTCTACGGATGGTGTGAGATGCACTCGTGATAGCACTTCTTTCACTTGGTAGTCAGAGAACTCGTTAAATGGATCAAGGTTGCTACGGATTGTGCCGGAGAAAAGAACCGGGTCCTGTGGGATAATTGCGAGACGCGTACGTAGGTCGTGAAGCTTGACTGTGGAGATATCAATGCCATCAATTATGATGCTGCCCTTACGAGCTTCGAGGAAGCGGAATAGTGCTAAAGACAGTGTTGATTTCCCTGAAGTGCTCGATTAGTTATGATCTCCTTTGATGCTTACAGAGAGGGTCTTACCTGCTCCAGTTCTTCCCACGACACCTATTCTTTGATTGGAAGCCGCCTCAAAGGTAAGGCCCTTCAAGATGGAGGGCAGATCTTCGGCGTACCCCACCTCCAAGTCTTTCACTTCCAGTTTACCTTCTTCAGGCCAAGAAGCGCGCAAGTTTTCAATGCCCCCTTGTTTTTCCATCTCAAGATCACAATACTCGAATATACGTTCAGTAGCATTCATATCAAGCTCTACATTGGCTATGAGCCTAACAACCCACCGGGCAGCTCCAGCATAATCTAATGCAAATGCTAAGGCAAATCCCGCAAGACTAGCATCGATACTACGCGTGGAGACGATGAAAGCTGCGACGGCTGCAGAGAAAAAAGAGCCAAGTATTGACATTCGGAGAGAGATCCAGTTGTTGTACATCCAATTGTGCCAAGTAGATACAGCGAAAGCGTCAATTAGTGTATGCATCCGATCTAGGAATACGGGTGCATTTCCGAAAGCTCTGATAGTACTGAGTCCCTCCAATGTGGAGCTGAAATGAGAAATCATGGGTGACTTCTGGATTGATTCGAGACGTTTGATTGTACGAGCACCTCTGAGATAACGCCGTCCCATTTGGCCACATACACCTGGTATTTTGTCAGTTCAACATCCTAAATAGATCGGTGCGCTCAGTTACCAAATAGTAGAACAGACATTACAAGCATGTATGGTGATATAAAGAACCTGATCTGGTTAGCTGACTTCCCAACTTGGCAAGGTGATGGGTAAACTTACGCTGCAGCGAAAACTCCCACTAGCTGTAACAAACCCGCTGCAAGATTAGAAAAATTCATAGATAACAAGGCATCTACATTCTGGAAATCTGCCGTGAACCTGTTGAGAATCCTTCCAGTTGGTACAGTGTCCAGCCATCTCAGTGGGGTTCGAAGAACAGTGTAAGTCATATTCCGGAAGAGTATTCGAGAGCCTTTAAGACCGCCACGGTAAACAAAATAGTATCGGAATGCCGATACTATAATTGACAGCAGCGAGATTGAGACATATATCCCAAGATAGTAGGCTAGTTTCGTATTTACGGACGGTAATTTTGGGGTTGGGAACATTGCATTCTTGGGGTGAGCAAGGAGTTGGAGCTGCATAGTTTTTCCATACGAGTGGAGGAGAGAAGAATTCCGAATGTTTACTACATTTTCCGCATGTTCGTAGCTGGATGTCCAAATCTTAACCCAATATGAGCGGCTCATGGTTAGAAATTGAGCCACAATGTAGATCACAAAAACTAATCCCCAGAAGAGGACACCACCAGTTGAATTGAGGTACCTGGTGTAAATGTTCCTTTTGACGCTTCCGGTCTCTCTTTTTTCTTCCTCGACCAGCTTTTTTGGCGTAGCTTTAGGGACAGTTGGCACATCTTCAATTACTGTGGCCGTTCCATCAGTTGGATCCAGAAGAGTCGTACCAGACGATTCCAACTCATCACCAGACGCCGTCTCACCATCCTGATTCTTTTCAGCTTTCAGAATATCTTCGAAGCTGCCTGACAGCTTTAGATCTTCCACAAGCCCAGCATGTTCCAATGTTCCCCGGGCTCCTAACCGCACAGCATATTTGGCACGTGGAAGACATAACGAGACATGGTGAGTGACAAGAATACGAGTCCTGCCCTGAGCGAGTTCTCCCATGAGAGCGTTGTCGTATATTTCCTTTCCAACATGTGCATCTAGTGCTGAGAATACGTCATCGAGGATCAGTATACCAGCGCGTGAGTAAAATGCGCGAGCCAGAGTCAAACGCCACTTTTGGCCTCCACTGAGACTGATTCCTTGCGCTCCAACCTCCGTTGAGTCACCATCATCGAACATCGCAAGATCTTTGGTCAACGCGCATGCCTTGATTACCTTTCCATATCTGACTGGATCATCCGGGAGGCCAAAAAGGATGTTATTTTTAATTGTCGCATTTTCAATCCATGGTGTCTGAGCAATGTAAGCGACAGCCGAGGGAAGAATCCAGTTGGCTGCAGTCGCCTTGCTGTCATACCGATCCTCGATGCGAGGTGGGGTTGGAACTGTGATGTAGCCAGAATATAATTCTGCCTCCCCTAGTATGGCAGCCAGAAGTAATGATTTACCAGATCCTGTAGGACCTGAGACAACAGTCAGAGCATCTTTCGGGAAATATAAGCTAATGTCCCGGAGTGTAAACGCCTCTTCATCTCGCTCTTTAACATCAGTAGGGAAGCTAAGAGTAGCGTTATGGAAGCCAATTGAGTCTCCTGGTGTTATGATCGAACGTTTTTCTGGTGCGTGTAAGAATTTCTCAATGCGATCGAGACTGACTTTCGCATTATAACCCATGGTCATCAGATATGGCAACATCCCGGTGAGACCTTCCAGCTGAATAAACAAGCTGAGTGCTGTAAATGCTACAGAAGGAAGTAGGTCACCTTCGAGAAAAGTATAAGTAGCAAGCGTGAATATAGCAAACAACACAGGTGTCAAATCAGAAGCTAATCCCATCACCACTGTCGCCAGTTTTGCGCTCCACAAAGTCTGAAGCTCGTCCTCTCGAACCTCGTCAATCTTTTTAGCCCAACGATCCTCGATAGCAGAGAATTTGATCTGTCTGATTCCTTTCAGTGCCTCAGTGACAACCTGTGTCTTCCTGTCTCTCGCTTTCATCAGCTCCCGCTGGAACTTTCCATATCTTTGACCGAGCTTGTTGTTTATAGGGAATGTTATAGCTATGGCGAGCATACCTGCTAACATACTTGGCCAGCCAACGAGTAGCCATAAGAATGCAATACTTATTACAAGTCTAACTGCAAAGTTGACATACATTTGCGAATTTGCAGTCATGGCAGCTATGAGTTGCGTATCTACAGCAAACATGTTGATGACCTCTTGCTGAGTCGGCCGGGAATCACTTTTAGCATCTTCAGAGCTTTTGCTCTTGTTGGCAGTACCATCCTTCGGGTCTTCTTTTGGGGCGTCTTCTTCTTCTGATTGTTTTGCCGCCTTGATATCCTTGATTCTGATTACCTTTTCGAAAAGGAGCGTAGTGAGTAGTGAGCGAATTGGGAGCATGATGCCCGAGACCAAAGCCCACATAATCCAAGAATCGATCAACGCGGAGCCTACAGTTACGAAAAGCAACACTCCTACCCAGAACCAGGCGCGTGGGTCAATAGCATTAAAGCCCTGCCGATTTTCAAGGAATTGCAACAACTTTAACATGGCGAACTGTGGGCCTACGTCAAAGAAACACGATGCAGCGACAACGGAGCATTGCTTGAAAAGTACATATCGAGCTTTCCAGCCAATCAAAACCCACAATCGTGTGGTTGGCTTCAGAGCTCCATCATGGAAAGAGGCTGTAAAATCCTGTGCCCTATTGGCAGCATTTAGTGCTGGCAAGTCTTTTATATCGATTTGCTTGACAGCACCTTCATCAAGGATATGTACAGCCCAGCTATAAGTATATCTGGTCCATAGGGATCGCGTGAATTGACGATCTACCAGTTTACCGTCGGGACGGTAGATGTCAGGACGACGTTCAATCTGGAAAATTATAGCAATAATTGCCGTAACTTCCACAATTTGGGCTGCAGTAAGAACAGACAGTACGACATTGTCAGGGTACGTCGGCGTATGGCCAAAATATATTGTCCAAGCTAAAATTGCAAGGAGGAGGCATGAAAACAGATTGAAGGTTGCTTTTGAGTATCTGGTCCTTAAATTTAATTCAAGAGCTGTATCTAGAACTTGTAGGAGTAGCAACAACTAAGATTTTGGTCAATGAGTACATCGTTGATTTAGTCTTCACCAGTGAATGCTTACCCAAGATGGAAACAAAAGCCAGACTTGAACTATAGACAGACCGGAATAGGAAGATTGATCCTTCCGCACGGTAGCAGCGACAGCCAACCCAAGCGAGGTGGCTATTCCTAATCCTAAAAGAGCGAAGATGGCAATGAATTGTCTCTTAGTAGAAAACAGAGCCTGAGATTCTTCGGTTGCTGCTCCATCTTCATCCTCGTACAGAGCTGGCTCATTGGTTGTCTTGACGCGACGCGCACGCTTTGCGAGCCGCCAAAGTGACGGTATGGTAGATAAAGCAATGAGAACCAAAGACGCATTGGATATATCGGACGCAGTTATCTGGTAGGATCCCATCACTGTGATGGGCGCTGACACAGGAGGATTGGCCTGACTGTGAATCAATCCCAATGTTTAAGGGCGACCACACCTGAGGCAGAAACTTTATTTAGCACAACCAAAATCCTCAACTCAGTTGGCCTACACGATAGAGGCAACAGAGTCCTATCTTTACGAAGGCCAGAATTGATGGACTGGAATGGTGAGTGTTTGTTGGTATTATGCTTAACTGCGCGCAAGGCAGCAGTGTTGATGCGATTGTTTTAAATTGCCGAGAGGCACAGTATGTTAGTATTCATCTGAGCCTAGTAAGGTTCGTTGCGGGTATTCCGTGTAAATAGGCATGTGCTCCGAGCAGCTCCGAAAACACTATCCACCTTCCCAAAACGTCCCCTGTGGTCACGATACTGTTGGTAATCTTTCACCGACTACGCAGAAGGGCAAGAAGGACATGTCACTCCAAATGCAACTGCTACTGCAATACAAGCAATTCTCGAATGTATTGTTGTGGGATTCTGTATATCACAGGCTAGCTCGTAAATGTTGTGGGTCTTTTCAAGGTAGATACGCACAGACGCCCTGAAAAAATGCTTGATTCCCAGGCTAAACTCTAATTCGACGTCCTTGCTTAGCCCGGTGCCTATATTGAGCATGAAATTTATTATGTATTTTTATTTCATCATTGTGATAGATAAAACTTGCTTTGAATTATTTTCAAAACTAGTTGTAAGTCGCCCAAAGTCATAAATCTGCCGTCTCAGGTAACATAAATAATGATCAGCCATGCAAGTTGATTGTTGATCTAATAAGCGGGTGTTCAACTGGTTTCTAGATGGATATCTTAAGAATACCATCATTACATCCTACGGTTTGTACATTTACTCATCGCTCGGAGACTTGCTATTGTTTGGAAGCCAAGAATTCAAGATCTTACATACATCTAGGACTTGCTTTATCCATTCATGCATTCCCGCTTACCCACCTCTTAGAGACGAGCAGCACTGCTGATAGGTTGCCAAATCTTAGTGCTTACGGGGTGCAGAAATTACATTCTCGTTCGAGCACGAGACTCATAATCTAGCAAACACAGCTAAGGCCAATCAACAGGACGGCATTTCAAACCGCGGTTCTCTGTATCTTGCTTCAGACCCGTTTCTCACGTGATATCTTTGGTTCTCCAGCTAGACATTAGCCTTTCCTTGGTATTTAAAACTCTAACAAGAGAATGCCATTGTATCAAAAGCTTTCATTTGGTTGGTATTATATCTGAATTCTCTGCACTTTTGTTTAAAGGTTCACTTCGACATTGTAGGTAATATCATCTATTGATTCGTTCTAGGGTGATATATCCTTAAAAAAACAACGAACAATATAAATGGTGTAGTGTACTTCAAAAGTACATCTTACTGTACTCAAAGTGTCCTCAGCAAGGCAGGTAGCAAATTGGCGTAAAACTAATATCGCACAAGGCCAACTCAATCTCCAGATCCCAAGGTTCTACATGCCTATCTATCCTGCTAATCCTCAAAATGCCTACGAACTGCTTTCTGTTCTACATACATATTCATATTCGTGTTACCATCTACAGCCATTTTAGAATAGATCCTGTAAGTCACTTCTAAATTATGGTCTCCTGTCTTACAGGACCAGTCCTTGAATAACCAACCTGACCGTTGCTCAACGAATAAATTCCCAGTGGTATTTCCATTTACATCACTATACAACCTCCTCTCTTGAGTCTCTTGTTTGCATCTTTAGTGCCTTTTGGAGTCTTTATCTTGACTCCACCCTCCAATTGCTTCGGCTGCTTCGCCGATGTAGACTGGCCCGTTTGATAATTGTTACGCTTGGTGGTTGGTTCTGGTATAACTCCTCCGGCTGGCTTACCGGGGATCTCTAAAGGCTTTAGAGATGGTTTCGCTCTTTCTGTTGATGCCTTGGGTATTTCTATCGATTTTCTAGGGATCTCCATTGTCTTTTGGTTCGGTTTGGCTTCCATCACTGGTTTCCTAGGAATCGTCATTGGTTTTTGAAGGGGTATGCTTTCTCCCACGGGCTTTCTTGGGAATGGTTCTTTCGTCGCGTTTTCGGGATGAGGAATATTATATCTTGGCTCCGCTGGCTCCGCCGGCTCCTGACCTGTTTTCTTTGCTTTTACTTGTATCTTTGTTGGAGGTGCAGCTCGAGGCTGTCGAGTGGAAAATCTTATTGGTGAGTAGATGGGTTTGAGTGGGGACATTCTTCAGAATGTGTGTGACTTCTCTAGCTCAGGGAGGTTGCTGTTAGAATCTAGTTAGACTGGTAATGAGAATGATTCGTTGTTTATACCTAGCATGCGCTTGTGTTATCAGACAACCGTCTCATGCAAAGCCAATATATTTAAGGTGGTTTTCTGATAAGTCCCTCGATGGTTATAAGTATTCAACTACAAAATATATTCTCTTTGCGGCGACAACTCTATTTGTAGGGATAAGTCTATGATTTGACCTGTTTGTGAATAATTGCCAGTGCAAAAACATTCACAAATGCGTTGACAGTCATCGTTCTCACCAACTGGACGAGTCAAATTCACGTGAGTTGCAAAACGCCGTGGCACATATTATCAAGCGCTAAATACCTACAAACAATGTGCAAATATACACTACTTACGAACCGCATATAACAACCGAGCCACCCCAAGAGAATTTCATCTTTACTAAGTTTTGATTGCCTTTATTATGTAACACATCAGTAGGAACAAGATATTGGCAGCATTTTTTGAACTTGGACTACTGTTGTGAGCAGCTGAGACTAGCAACGGTGAAGGTAATTCAATTGAAAAGAAGAAAAAATTGCGTGTGTTACCATCAAATTTGTTCTTAGTTAAAGTCTTTGAGTTTTACTTAAGGTTGCTAGACACCTTTTGCCGGCCCCCTTAATTTAGCGAGATATCCTGTGGTCTACCTACTCTAAGTCCATAATAGGTAAATATACCATCCGGGGGAATTTTACCGAAACAACAAATACACAACTAACGAATTGAACTCGGCTAGAGAACACAATGTGGCCACAGAGGTCATAGAAAAAAATTGCCAAGTCGATAGGCAATCATCCCATCAAAGAGGCGTTATCAACCCCCCCAGTCAACAAGAGCGTAGCCGGCTTTTGGGCACCAGCGAACACCTTCCCCAAACGAGATTAAATGATTCTTAGGCAGTTAATAGTCTCACGGCACAATCTACCTGCCGAAAGCCATGTCCCATTTCTCGTCCCTTTTTCTGCTGCCTGAAACATTAAATCGGTGCCTAGAAATACTGGTGTTGATGCTTCCGTTGTCGCGACAACGAAACCCAATATCTGAAGCACCTTGATATATTTCCAAACTTCATGACCAGGGACATCCATCACCAAAAAGAAAATTTCTTTGCCAAATTCAATTGCGATGGCTTCCATCTATCTGGACAACTTACCTTTCTTCCGCAACGTCGTCGCGGTCGCTTCGGCGGAGCTAGAAAAGGCAAAATCCACCGAGATCTTATTAAGCGAGGCCTCGCCGTTGTCAAATAACGAATCGGGAACTGCGGCAGATATCTCAGGCATCAAGATATGCACTCGCATCAGGCCTTTGATCAAGGAAGAGGGTGATGAAACTCATATCACGGGGGTGTTGGCCAAGGGAAGAGATCAAGCAGTGCTTTTTGAGCCAAGGGTCAAGTTCAGACGTGCTGTGATTCCGGATGTGATAGTATGAATTTGTTTCCATTGTCGAGGGATATTGTCGCTGATTAGTATTGTAGAGACATGAGTTTTCGATTGATAGGGTTTATGATGGGACGACGCAGACGGATGTCATCTACGAAGAAAGTGTCAAGGAATTAGTGCCTTGGTAAGTAGTGACACCTTTTTTAGATTTTGGGTTTTAGATGTCCTTGAGTGGGACTGAAGTGTTCGATATGGTGGATTTCTATTTCTTTATCTAGAAAGCCGCTGATTTGTTTAAGGGTCTGGGCAGGAGGTATCAGCACTCTGTTCACGTACGGACAAACCGGATCAGGAAAAACATATACCGTGAATGGGATCACTCAGCAAGTGGTTCGAGACTTGATGTCGATGTCAGAGTCAGAGGAGAGGGAGTTTCATGTTTGCTGTTTCGAGCTTCTCGGAACAAAATCTTTTGGTACTACCCCGTCAAGTGTCTGGACCCAAGTTTCTGTGTACTGACATTTGCAATTTTCAGATTTGCTCAACAGCAGACGCCAATTCAGCATCCTAGAAGACTCCTTTGGCGCAACTCAGCTTGTCGGGATCCAGGAACACCATCCAAGCTCCGAGGCTGAATTCCACGAGCTCTTCCAAGCAAGCGCCTTGCTACGTACTTCCGCCACGACCGCCAAGAACGATCAATCATCCCGCTCCCACGCCGTCTACCGCATTCGAGTCCTTGATAAATCCCGTCCGCACCTCCCCGGAGGAGAGATGTTTCTGATTGATCTTGCTGGGAGTGAGGGAAGCCAAGATTCTGCATCGCACACCAAGGAACGTTTCCAGGAAACGAGAGATATCAACGTTTCGCTTTCGACGTTGAAAGATTGTATCAGGGGCCGCACGCAGTTAACATACCAACAATTGCAGCCGCCGGAGAAGAGAAAGAAGGTACATATTCCGTGGCGGAGCAGTAAATTAACAAAGGTATTGAAGCATGTTTTTGGGGTTGAGGGAGAGCGGGCTTGCAAGACGGTGGTGATTGCGTGCGTCGCACCAAGCTTCTTAGATTGGAGCCATTCGAAGAACACGTTGCGGTATGCAGAACTGCTACGGATTCCAGCACCGAAATCCAGCGGGGAGAGCGTGAAGGATGCGGCAGGTTGGAGCAACCAGAAGATTAAGGAATGGATCAGTGAGAACGTAAGTATCATCGCTTGTTGCTACACAGGGGATCTTCGCTAATGACATACAGTCTGGAACTCCAAGCATAGACGCCGAGATCCTCGCGCAGAACTTGACGGGGATACAGCTATGCAAGCTCCCCGAGGAGGAATTCATCAAGCGCTGCCTCCAAACGGACGGCGTCACCACCGAGCACGCGCGGGCTTTCTTCCAAAAGCTCTGGCGTATCCGCATCGACATCCGCGCGCAGACCTCACAGCCCACCGAGCCTACACAGAATGCAAACGCCAACGGAGTCGAAAAGGCCCCGCCCAAGGTGCCGTTCAAAGACCGCATCGAGCCCGGCATGGTCGTGCGTGTTCGCCCTGAAGTCTGGGCGTTTAACGGCACGGACAAGGTCATGGTCTTGTCGCCGGCGGCGGCGAAGGATTTTGAAGGCGGGGACGAGAGGAGTTATATCTGTGCTGCGGTTGCGCCGGGGCTGGTTCCCACGAGTTACGAGCTGCATGTCGCGAATAAGAAGACTTTCAAGGCGGGTGATTTCGAGGTGGAGGTGCTGATGGAGTATGATATGGCTACTCGGTATTACTTCATAGAGCTGTGAGTAGATAACATTACGATTAGAAAAAAAAGGAATTAGAACGGGACTATCTTGAGACATGGACCTCGAAAGATCTAAGTTTGAAATGTCCTCAACATGAAATTGGCAAACCCCATTAAATCCAGTACTGGTATTTGGTGTCTTGAAGCAGACAGCTATTGTTGTAGCGTGGAGGAAGCTCCCCTTCGCTGATTTTCATTTTACCTGCAGGTCAATTGAAAACAATAGACTAATCGCTGGATATAAAAGGGCTGGGCTGCTTGTTGTTCAGGACAAGAGACGAGTAAGCTAGAGTTTGTAGTGTATAACGGTGGTTAAGTTGAACATTTATTAAGTTATTTCCTTTTGTAAAGGCAACCAATGAATTGAAGACGAACTTTTTGAATCGTCACACAGTACAGAGATGAAAGTTGGGGTATTAATTTTGAATTTGCTTAAATAATCAGATATTCTATCTGTCTAGATCTGCTCATGGGGCAGCAATAAGTGAGATATCATCAAAGTAGAAGACCCTTCCAGGCACAGATGCTGCGCAATTTAAATACACGATTAGCGTGTATTTGCTGATTCCATTTTGACTCTTCCATGACGCACTAGCCTGCCACCAGTCGGGTCTAATGTCTATCGCAGCATTGGCAAGAGAATATATCGAATTACCATACTCGTCTCCGATGTAAAAGTAGTTGACACATCCTGCGAAACCGTTGATTGAAGTTTTCACCCACTATGAAAGACGATTTAATTAGTATTATCTCAGGTGACTGGGCTCTTTGGTTTCAAAGACGGGTACTTGACTACTTACAGCTTTGAAAATGTACTCTGTGTCTGGGACTACAGTCATTGGATGGTAGAACCTTACTACTGGGGTAAAATACTGGTTTTGGGTGATTGAGCCTGTCTTCTTACCACCGTGGGCAGCGGTGCTCGTATCTTCGAAGTTTAAGGTGACTTGAGTCGAGCTCGTTGGGGGTGTCATTACAGTCCAGGGAGAAGAAGGGTCCTCAAAGCCCCCGTTGAGTAAGACGTTTGTATTTGCCGGGGGTGGCGCAGCGACTGTCACAGTGGTGGCAACAGGAACGGTTACCGTCAAAACGGGCACGGTGGAGAGCGAGGTTTGGGTGCTGACCAGCGTCGTAGATACGCCTTTTGTGAGGCTCTGCACGGTGGTAACTGTTGCCACTTTGGAGACGGTGACGTCGATTGTGCTAACGACTGTTTGCGTGGTGAGGATGGTCGCGGTAGAGGTGATGGATTTCACGGATGTGAATGTCACAGCTGGGAGCGTAGAATACACCGTGACCGTCCCGGGGGCAACGCCAGCGAAGGAGCAAGCGGCTGCGTACTCGGCGAAATCCCTGCAGGAAGAAGCATATGCTGGAATGGTAGGTGTGACGGGAGAGGCTACTCGCGGCACGAGGGCGGTAGCTACTGCTGCGGCGCTGGTCTCGGTAATTGTGTACACGGATGTGACCAACACGGTGGTGGGTACGACGACTGTTGTCACCTCATCGACAAATGAAGTAAAATATGTCGTTGAGATGGAGGTTTCGGTTTCTGTGGCAAGAGACGTGGTCGTTGTGCTGGTGGTGGTAGGTGATGTAAGTGAGATGGTGGAGTAGACCGATTCTTGAGCCACCGAGGTCTGGACGAAGGTGCTGTGAACATTAGCTTAAGTATTACCAATTAAAACCGCAGTTCATAAAGCACTTACGAAGGTAAAGGAGTAATTAATAGGGTTGTAGTGGCGATGACATTTTTGGAGCAGTCACTTCTTGCACTGGCCATGAAAACCGGACCCTTGGCAGTTCCAGCAACGGCTCGTCCTATTTTGAAGTAAGTATGTGGTCTATTGGAGGAAGAAGCACGTTGTTAGCTCACCACAGTTGTTGTTCGACACAGCGCGGTTCTCAACAGCAAGAGCATTTGCACAAAGCACAAAGCCTGCTGCTGGGAGTATTTGAGAAACCTTCATGATTGTAAGTGAGCAAGTAAAGACACTATACAACAAAGTGACAGTAGAAAAGATGAGGATGTGCGAATATTAGATTGACCAAGAGGAAAGGAACGTTATATAATGAAATCTCAAGCACGGCGAATGCCTAGTGCCATGAGGAAGCTTTGCCTCTTTACGAGGATATCCGAGAGATCCTGCTACTTGTTTGACAGCCCTAGGAACGATTGGTAGAAAAGGCAGATTCTAGACTGAAAACGCACAGTTATTGAAAAACTACCTCAAGCTGAATGAACAACGTTCGCATGGGCCAGCTGAAAGCCGCATGCAGACCTATTTCGCGACAGTTCTCTCGACCCTCACGACTAGCGATCTTCCCGAGGCGAAAATAACATCTCTAATACCCGTTTTACCAGGTCCCTACGCTTTCAAAATGCCTGCCTAGATTTCAATGCTGCATGATCGAGTCATCTAAAACCCAGCCGTGCTAGGTTTGGTGTCTAGCTGTTCATGAATTTTCCAAAACAGAGCCCAATGACTTGTGTTGTGCTCGTAGACGGTGACCTCGTTACATGGCTATCAGAACCGCAAAGGCACTACCAATGCTGATATATGTTTTGGAGAAGCTTATTGCACATAAGCAAATGGTCTGCAACGGCTTGTATTCCAGGTAGAAAGCACAGTGGAACTAACTTTCCCCCAGCAATAAGATCAATCTGATAACAACAGCAACCCATGAATAGCAGAGGGGGAACATCAATCAACACGTGGCGATCGGATTTGCCCTGGCATTGAAGAGCACCAGGTCCCCAAAAGCAGGGCAATGTAAAAAGATGATCTCCTTTGCAGACGTGCTAGGTTGAAAAGAAAAAGATCCGAGAGCTCTGCTTGTCAAGATGTTTATTAGAATTTGTATGTGATACCCCTGCATGAACGAGGCTAGTACAAAGCCGTAGATATAAGCGAGGCCCAGCCCTTTTCGTCCCACGACTCTCACTCAGCCTGTCCTTGCTCAAGCCACATTAAATAACTTCTTCCCTATTCGGAGCGGTGTACAGCTAATAAACTATGTCCGACTGCTTTTCTATTCAAAACCCATCTCATCTCGCACACGTGTTCTGGCCTGCTCGGGTTGGCCATATATGGCATATATGGCTCCCAAGCTAAGCATTCGACCTGATATGACAAATGCACCGCTGGTAGGTGTCGGAAGGTAAAAGAGGCTTAACACGATCGAGCGAGCAAAGTTGCAGTAGAATGAATCTATTCCCAACATGAGAAAAGCTCGACCGGGGCATAATCGACCCGGGACTCTGGGCTGGAGCGATCTACCACATGGCCGGGGGTGCCGGAGGGGGGAGAGGAGACAGTTGAGATTTGTTGACAGACAGAGCGAGCGCTTGAACAAAAAGCGAAGTTGACAACGGTCTGCATTTTATTGAAACGTCTAGCTGGGCTAAGTCATAAGCTAACAAGCTAAGGCGACGCCACGTGAGTCCGAATGAAGCTCAGTCCCCAGACCCGCATTCGATAAAAAAGAACAAACGCTAGAGCCGAAGCAAGAAGCAGGTGCTTTTTTGGAAAAACCCGCTTTGATCAACGGGTGGTGGGTGCTGGATTTGCATGGGACAGGGAGGTGAGCTTGAGCTTTTCATGAAAAAGGTGAAGAGGTGGAAAGAGGGCCTCGATCGTACATGTATCTCTGTGGTCCAATCAAGCGTCCATGACTTCCCTCCGGCACGTTTCCAGAAATTGGGAATGTGATCTATCTGAGAATAGCCTGCGCATAATGTACTGTAGGAGCCTGTACGCGCTAGAGGTATTAGGTGGGCCGCTACAAGCGGATAACTCTTATTAGCAGAATGGAGGAATACTTACGAGAGATAGCAATTGTAGAGGGTGACAAACAGTTCAAAAGAACTAGTTTATTTGTACAAGTGATCGTTATATGTTTGTATCAAACTGTACGTATAAGTGTTGTCTTCTAAATAAGTTTCTCTTTGATGTGTATTTGTTAAAAGATATGAGCAAATTTCAGATATAGCTTAACAACGCCGTGTAGTTTTTGAGATTATACAGGTTTAGGTGGTTGTGGAAAGAGATCTCAAAGCCGAAAGAAGATTTCTCGAAAAGATGATAAATGAACGAAAGAAAGAAAGACCGCAATCAAACATCTATTAGATATACCTGTAACAGTTTTAACTTTTCACGTATGTGAACCCAATTTTGATATGAGCACAGGAACACTCGAGATTTTTTAAAAGAAAAATACATGTCAGATCAATGCTTGCTTCATTCATTCATCATACAAAACGCCTACATCCATTATCAACAGGAAGCTCAAAGTCCTGGTCTAACACCATGCACAGCATAACTGGTAAAAATAGCACGCACGCTAACATCGGTCATGGAGTCTCCCACTGAACGCCACTCTATCATCTTACAGCAGGCCATCCACGGGCCGTCAATGTAACTCTGGGAAGTACTGCGCAATCTTCATTGGATCTCCATAAGCAATAGCCCTGACTTCCGGTACATGTTCTGCCTCTGATTCCGGCCGAATTTCTTGAATCTGATTCTCGCGATTACTTAAGCTTCTGCGCTTCTTTTTGGTGTTGCCTTGTTCTTGTGTTTTATTCGGCGTGGTGTTGGTATTCTTGATGGAAGACAGTTGACGGATATCGCTGTCAGCACTGGCCTGATGGTAGGCTGGGTCTGTAGGCGGAGAGAGCGGGGAGCCAGCGTGCATTGAGGGTGTTAAAGTCGTGGCTACGATGTCGTGGAGGGAACGCGCTGTTGCAGCTGGGAGAATGGAATTTTCGGGAGTGAGGTTCGGGCGTGTTTTCTCATCGCCGGTGAGACCCCTATCTCGTACTAGCTTGGAGGAGCGTGAGTGATATGGATTGTTGTTGTAATACTCGTCAATGATAGGGTGGACCATGACGGTTTGTTTGTGAATTGTTAGTGTGGAATTTGTCGGAACCGTCACCCAAGATTCTGTTCAATGTTAGCTATGTTCAGTGGGATGAATACCTGAGTACTTACGTCGTTCAAATGTCAAAGGTTCGCTAGCCACCAGGACGATATCCGCGCCCTTATCCTTTCGATCCATTTGATATTGTCCATTCTGACTCTTATCCTCCCAACTTGTGCCCGACGAATAAAACAAGCTCGCCGCTTCCTCGGTCTTGCTACTCACATATCTGGTACATACCACGCTATGTCCATCCGCAATTGCGAAGTTCAGCAAGCTTCTTGTATCCACAACTTCAGCCTCCAAAGTTTTTGCAGGAATATCCTTGATAAAGTCGTTGATCTGCTTGATGGTCTTCAGCATCGCTTGTCGCAGGATCGTAGGGCCAAACCCTTCCGCAGGAGGTGAGCTCGGGTTATGGCCCATTCGCTCTAAGGTATCCAGATATAGAGCAAAGGCCCATTCGCTATCGGTCCCGCCCTGGACTCCTAGATACCACTTGTCTGCTAAGCGCTCGCCCAGACGGCGTTTGATATGCTTCCAACCTCCCAGCCCACCGTTGTGCATCCACATCAAGCTGCCATGGCAGAAAGGGTGACAGTTGTCATCGCTGAGAGATCCTTCGGTGGTGGCTCGAACGTGGGCAAAGATAAGCGGCGAAGCCGTCTTGGAGGCGATGCGTTGGAGGTTAATGCAGTTCCAGGCGGGTGTCGTAGAGGTGAAGATGCATGGCTCGGGACCTAGCTTGCGATCGGTGTAGTATCCTATTCCAAAACCATCGCCTGGAGGAGGTTAATTCTAGTAGGGCAGGGGATGGCAGAGAGCTAACCATTATGCGGTCTTCTTCTATCTAGACGAAGCCGAGAATCGAAGGATTGAGTAAGAATAGAGTGTGCGGGGTCGAGAATCAGCTTCGAAAGTAAGATCTCGTCCGAGCCTTTATAGACCTGATATTTGTTAGAGGTTTCATAGATGGATGAATGCGGTTGTTTGTTTGCTTGCCAAAAAACGACACATAGTTGCAACTGAATGAGCAGTCTCTGCTATTTGTCGATTAATGAGAGGGCCTTCAACACCAGACTGCTGGCAGAATCTGGCCAAAGTGACTTTTGTTATGGAGGGCGAGAAATGTGGTTTGTTCTGAAGTCTGAGTCAAACATTGCCGTGTTGATAGGTGAGGTGAGGCGAGGCTGAAAAGACGAATGGCGCAATGCGTGCCCAGTCAGGGCGACTTGGGGGACACCGCTATTACTTGGATGATGAATAAGAAGACGACGAGAGAAGGAATGAATAGCTTCAATTAATTTAAAAAAACAAAACAGAAACCAATACGGAAACAATGCTTAGGCTAAGGTTCCGCAATTGAAGATGGGTGAGGCAGACATCAAGGGCAAAAGGTAGCGTAGCATCAGGGTCCTATTTTGTTTCTGGCGGACCATCATCATCGTGCTTCCTCGCCCTCGCCCTTTTCCCCCCACTCCAGCTGGCATCTTTTTGCGGGGTGACCCACGGCTGGTGAGTTGAGCCACAGTATGGCATCCCATCCCACGCCGATATATATTAAAGTATTTAATTATATATGCTGAAGACTTCTTCGTTCTCTCGTTTTCCCCTGGTTTTTTCGATAAAGATGTCTATATGCTGCCGGGGTTTCCGTTGAACCTGGTCTTCAGATCAAATGTTTAATGGCTTCTACCACCGGTGAAAACGGACACGGTATGGAAATGCTTCTAATATATGTTGATCACGTAGGACCTGGTCTTTATAATACTAAGGCTCTCTAGGTCAAGGTCGCATCAAATTCTTCATTTCAAAATACATTATTATTATGATGTTTATATTGATATATTCATACAGCGAGTTAAGTTAAATACATAAGATATGCATCCACCAAAGACTGTAGCTTGATTTCTTATGACGGGTGTGGCTGGTGGATATTCCGACGCCACACATCAACATCATATCATTTCATTCATGCATCGATTCCCCAATACTTAACTTTTCACCATCCACACTACACCTCATGATCCTACACTTTCCCTAGCCCAATCAATAATATAGGTTGGCTACAATGAGCGGCCGGCTCATAGCCTCGAGGTTTCGGCCCTTGGTCCTTCGTGGAACTCGTACACTCCATCACCACGCCGCCCCATCAACCGGCGGACTCCTACGAGCAGACACAGCCGTCCGCGCAGCGAGACGCACAACATGGCCTGCGGGCTATACGCCGTTTAGCAATGCGGTGGCTGTGAGGAACGCTAGTTTTGCGCGGATGTTGCCGAAGTTGTTTGCCAAATTTGCGAGAATACCTGCGATGTTCGGGGGAGCTACGATTGCTGGCCTGGCGTATGTGCAGTATCAAGCTACTCGTATGTTTTCCTTCTACGCAGTTCCAAATTTGATGTGGGATATATATCCGGCAGTCAATTTGGTAGAATGAACTTAGCTAATGCGAAACAGAGGCAGGAAACTATGCATTAGATGTCATCACGAAGACGAAGGATTCGGTGACAGGAGTGGCAGGAGGACTATTTGGAAGTGCAAAGGATATTGCCGAACAAACAAGGCAAGGCTGGCAGAATACAACTGAACAAGCAGAGTGGCCGGAGTGGATGCAGAAAGTCCTCAGGCTGCACGAGGATATTTTGAAGGACGACCGCGAGGGAAGTGGTGGAGGTGGTGGTGGTGGACCGGAACCACCGAAACAAAGTAGAACTGGCGCTGCTGCTGGAGCTGCGGCAGCCACAACTGCTGCGTACGGATATGATCAGTCACCCGAGGAAGATGATAGGTCTGGAGAGGAAATGGCGAGGGATGACCAGATGATGGTATTGACGAAGAAGATGATTGAGATTCGGACGATATTGCAGACGGTGGGACAGTCGAATACGCTAACACTGCCGTCGATCGTGGTTATCGGTTCGCAGTCGTCGGGAAAGAGTTCTGTCCTGGAAGCTATAGTTGGGCATGAGTTTTTGCCAAAAGGATCAAACATGGTTACTCGCAGACCAATCGAATTGACTCTTGTCAATACTCCTGATGCCCAGGCAGAATATGGAGAGTTCCCTGCGCTTGGCCTAGGCAAGATCACAGACTTCTCCTCAATACAACGAACATTGACAGAACTCAACTTGGCTGTACCAGATTCGGAGTGTGTTTCCGATGATCCTATCCAGCTTACCATATCATCTCCTCATGTTCCGGATCTGTCACTGATTGATCTACCCGGCTACATTCAGGTTGTTGGACACGACCAGCCTTTGGAGTTGAAGCAGAAGATTGCTGATCTATGCGACAAGTATATCCAACCACCTAATATAATTTTGGCAATTTCGGCAGCAGATGTTGATCTGGCAAACTCTACAGCTCTCCGAGCAAGTCGAAGAGTAGACCCACGTGGTGAAAGGACAATTGGAGTGGTCACGAAAATGGATCTTGTTGACGCCACAAGAGGCGTTTCAATTTTGAATGATAAGAAATATCCTCTCAGGCTAGGATATGTTGGAGTGGTTTCCAAGGTACCAGCTCAGACAGGATCACTTTGGAAGAAAGGAAGTGGTAGCATAACATCCGCCATAACGAAGAACGAAAACGCATATTTCTCATCACACCCCGTAGAATTTGGACCTCACGCTGGGTTAAGTGTAGGAACAACAACTCTGCGAAAGAAGCTCATGCAAGTTCTTGAGCAAACAATGGCTGCTTCGCTGCAGTCCACGTCTACAGCCATACAACAAGAACTCGAAGAAGCAACTTACGAGTTCAAAGTCCAATATAATGACCGGCCCTTGTCTGCTGAGTCTTACCTTGCCGAGAGCCTAGATTCTTTCAAGCACTCTTTCAAGGAATTCGCCGAGGCTTTCGGTCGGCCACAAGTTAGGGAGATGTTAAAGCACGAGCTCGACCAAAAAGTCCTCGATCTCCTTGCAGCTCGCTATTGGAATAAACCTATCACAGATCTCGTGCCCCCACCCCCTGAGCCAGATAGCCTAGCATCCCTTCCAAAAGCCGACCCCGAATCGCTCTACTGGCACCGAAAACTCGATGCTTCATCCTCTGCCCTCACGAAACTCGGTATCGGTAGACTAGCAACAACAGTCGTCGCTAACGCTATCCAAACCAATATAGACGGTTTGATCAACAATTCCACGTTCTCATCTCACCCCTTCGCACGTCAAGCTATCACCGACGCCGCTTCTTCAATATTAAACGATAGGTTTTATAGCACCTCTGATCAGGTGGAAAATTGTATCAAGCCCTACAAGTTCGAAATCGACATAGACCCCCCCGAATGGAGCAACGCACGCGAAAATGTCACAGGGGTTTTGAAGGCTGAACTTGCAGCGGTGGAAACGGCCACCAAAGCCGTGGAAGCAGAAGTTGGCGGTCGCCGAAAACTCAAGGATGTTGTTTCCTTCATCGAGAAGTGTCGGTCTGGCCATATTAATATTGAAGGCGATGGTACTGCAAAAAGTGGTGCTGGAGGCTTTAGCTCGGCATTGTTGCAAAAGGGGCGAGAGGCGGCTTTCCTGGAGGAAAGAGCGGCATTGTTGAAGATGAGAATACTGGCGACAAAGAGTAAACAGTGCGCGACTGCCAAGAACAAGTACTATTGCCCGGAGGTGTTCCTCGATGCCGTGTCAACGAAGCTCACATCAACGGCGGTGCTCTTCCTTAATGTTGAGCTACTCACAGAGTTCTTCTATCGGTACATATCCTTCTCAATATACTCCTCATTTTGAGAGCCGAGCACTCGCTAACACACAAAATAGTTTCCCACGTGAATTAGACATCCGACTAGGTCGCAACCTTTCCAACCAAGAAGTAGAGAAGTTTGCACGCGAAGATCCAAAGGTCAAGGCACACTTGGAAGTCATACGCAGAAAGGAGCTTCTCGAACTTGTGCTAGGTAAGATGGAGGGTCTGCGGGAGCTAGACGTACAGGAGAAAGCAAGGAGGGCGTCACCGAAACAGGAACCAAGAGACGGGAAGGCAGAGAGGAAAGGGTGGCTATTCTAAAAGCTATCGCTGGCTGAGATGAGTCTTAAATGTGCTCTCGTCATAGAGACAAGGGCAGTTGTATATAATGAGTCACACGCGGCGTTTTGGAATGGTGCTTTTGAAGACCCCTTTTTCACCCCCTCTCTTTTTTTTCCTTGTAGGAGATATGATACCGCTTTTTGACATCTGGTTTGGGTAGCTAGTTTAGAGATCTTACTTTTCCCGAGCTGATGGTTTTTGTATGATTATACACCGCTCCTTACACACACACACAAATTCACACAAATTCACATATCCCCCCTACTCTTACCTGTTCCATCTTCTTCGCATGGCCTGATTTCTTGCTGCAATCGCTAGTATTAATATTATAAGACGTTGGCTTGATAAGATATCCCAGATATGAGGCTTTTGTTCTATATCCCATAGTTGTAGCTTTCTTTTCGTGGTGGATATCTCCATCGCTGGTTTGGTTTAGATTTGATGTGATGCGTGGTTGAGGTATGGATCGCTGAGATGTCATGGCACATCTCGGACAGAGATAGAGCCTGAGTGTTACTGATCGGTGATTCTGGTCATAGGCATTTGAAAAGAAAACCCTCAAAAAAAGCTCACGAAATGTGAATTGTGACGTTGAGAGTACTTCTCTACAACGGCATATGCAGAATGAAGTCTATTCGATCGATGATGCAGCTTTATAGGAACATGTTGAATGACTCCTTTTCTGAAGCGGATTTATAGCACAGGTTCTTGGTATCATAAAACGTGTCTGTCTAGGTTTAAAAAGTGCTTCGGACATCTACAAAACATGAATTTAAGATAATAATTATGAACGTCCATCTACATCCATCTGTATCGTAACCTCCCAACGCAGACCGCTTCCCTTGCCGTACTCTCCTCCTAGTCGCTTACGCACTAGCATCGCAACTCTTTCACGCAGCTTGAGCAGTGCCGCTTCCTCGCCCGCCCCTCCGATGCCCTTGACCCTCAGCTTCAGATTTGCCATGGCCAGCCCGTAATGAACTTGCCAGAAGCGAGCTTCGTCGACCGCCATTACCATGCTTTCACCCTTGATCTCTCGGATGACATCTTTGACGCTGGACTTTTGGTCTCCTTTGTAGCTCATCAATAACATCATGCCTTGCGCCCCTGCGCTATGTAATCCTAATCCAAACATGCTCAACGCCATGATCGCACAGAGTACCCGGTCCATCCACGCATACATTGTGATACTTAACAATGGTAGCACCAACATTAAAGCACTGCAGAAGAGCGTCAGGAAGTGGGAAGGGGTACTCAATATTGACGGAAGCGAAGATAGATAAGGAATGCGCATCGCCTTTGAGATCCGAGCATGGTTCTTCATGAAATAGGCTGAGATCAGGGTGGCAGCGACCGAAAGAAGAGCCGAAAGGTCGACAGAGCCGGGTAGGACGCGTTGATGAGAATGGGGATGATGGGGTTTGTGTGAGCCTAGTGACTCCAGCACATGTTTGAGGTTATGTGAAATGAGATCGAATCCCATAAACAACAAAAAGATCGACATGGCAAACCCCGCAAGCACTTCGGCACGTTGTAGTCCAAAGGGATGGCGGATCGATGCTCGCTTCCAGACTTCAAAGTTGTGCGATATATCCACGATTACGCAGAGGAGGGCGGAGGAGGCATCGAAGAAGATAAGGTGGGATAGGGCAGTAAGAGCAGCTGACGATTCGCCACTATGATGGACTATTCCAGCAATCATAAAGTGGCAGAAACACCAGCATGCGCGTCCATACTGTTCTCGAGAGAGCGATTGAAATGTTTCGCGGGATGTGGGTATGGGAAGGGATGCTGGGAGCGCAAGCGGGGCTCGTGGAGGGGGTTCGAGGAAGACTTGGTGTTGAGTCGACACACTACTGTGTTTGTAGCGATGACCTCTTCGCTGGCCAATGTTCTGTTTATTTGGGTCAATGGTTGGGAATTTATAAGGATAAGTATCTGTAGGGGGAGTAAGATTTGAAAGAAGCTGTCGTCGGGTAGGGTTCTGGGTAGAATCATCGAATTGGCGATGATTTGACCCGGTAGCTATCGCTGGATTGCTTCCCGTACTCGACCGACAATATGTATTACCTGATTGCGCTTGTAGAGGGGGCCCGTCGATATACTTTTCGTCTTCAACTTGATGACGAACGACTGACGGGAATGGCTGCTCGGCAACCACCGAGACCGATAACAGGTTGTAGTTCTGATTCTCTGTCTCCGAAGCTACGAGAACAAGTGGAGAAGGAGCTCGCAAACGAATTTTAGGAGGATGCGAAGGTGAGTATGTTTGACGTACGGATTTCGCAATAACGGGCGTATCTTTGATCGTTTGCGTCTGGAAATTAAAGGGATTGCGTCCCCCGGCGGGAGGAGGCCCGAGGCTGCCATCTGTGCGCAGCTCCCCTACTGTGCTTGTAGGTGAATTGAGTGAGCTGTTCATGGCGCCAAAACGATGTGCATCATTGCCATTGCCTCCAAATGTCTCTGACCATGGCGAGAGAGCAGCTGTAGGGTCGAGAGAGCTGGGATCGAAGCTAATTGTGGAGCGCACCGTGGCGTCTCCTCCTCCTCCTCCTAGTCCCCAGCTTGATTCTTCATCGTCTGGTAGGGGCGTTGGTGGAGTAGGAGTCCTGGGCGGTGCGGGAATTGGTAGGCTCGAAGCCATTGTGGCTGTCAGATGTCGTGGATCATGGGAATCTGCGCGAGAGTGAATTCGGCCGCAGTTCGAAAGACGTTGAAGGTGATAAGTATGATCATTAAAATAAGGTTTGTTCCTGGAGCAGGGGTTATTAGATTATGGGAAAGTCTTCGCGGTGAGAGCGCCAAGTGCGGCTCTTGTTAAGCGCGAGTATCAAAAGTTTAATTTGAGATCATTTCTTTTGCCTGTAACCTTATCCAAGTGCGGAAAAGCATCTCTAATTCTTATGTTTGTCATGATACATTGACTTTAAAGCACGACTAGGTTAAGTGTTGTATTCACATAGTCAGGTATGTCTGTCCCTAGGAAACGAAAATCTTACTGGTCTCCTGAATTCTGACCCTGTCTTTGTTGACAAGTCACGTTATGCACCGCCGGCGAACTAATGTGTATTTGCTCTTGTGACTTCAGTCTGACCTGGAACAGCTCCCATCAATTTCAGCGTTGTACATTATAAGCAAACGACCATCTATTGCAAAGGACTATCTCTACCTAATCATAATTTATATTCAACTGTTGTATCGATCACGGAGGACACTATTGCCTTACAGTCACGATTCGCGATCCGCGACCCGCCTTGCATCTCAGACTGCAAGATAAACATCTGTTGTTTTGCGCTCAGATTGGCTTGCTGATACTAAACAAGTTGGAACATGAACTCCATCTTGTGACCGTTCACTTCTATTGGACTCCGTCAAGATGACCACCACTTCACCAAACCATCAAGAAGAACCAGACAAGAGTTTTCCAGACCTCGAATCAAGTCAAAACTCAAATGACGGATACATTCCTGGTCATAAAAGAAGCCTGTCAGGGTCTATCCTCTCGAAGCTGTCATTTCTAAGGGCAAGCGCGGACACCAATCATGGCACCATCGACAACGGGCCAGTCAGTCCAGAATTCACCCCCGGAGATGATCAAATGACACCCAAGAAGGCTAGTCGTGCTATGGCAGTAGTCCAGCAGCAACGAACTAGAAAAAGAAAAGGGTCACTACGAAAAGCTGCTCTTCTAGGACGGGGAGCTCAACGAGAGAAAAGAGAAAGCAAAGCAACATCCACAGATCCTGATCGTCACTTCGGTTTTGATCAAGAGGAATCTCTAGAACCGAGTCCGACCGAGGTCTCATCTGAGACATTTGGCCTTGGAATCGTAGAAGCAGCACCGAAAACACCCTCAGAGAGCTATATAAGCCGTGCCAGCAACTCCATTCTGCATCCCATAAATACTCTATCAATGGGCCACGATGACCACAACACTACCTCACCGACAATATTGTCGGCTACTAGCCCAACGCTGACATATACTTCTACCACCGACGAAGACGATGTTTTGAGCATGTCACCTCACCCAAGTCTTCTACGGCCCACACCAGGCTCGCACTTTCCGATGACGGCTGCCTCATTAACACGCCGCCGCTCGTCTCAGAAACCTGCTTCGCCCCTCTCCCTCTCGGGGCTCGCTACCACCCCACTTCCTGACCCCGATGCCGATTGGGACTACTCGGAAACCGAATGGTGGGGATGGGTTATCCTAACCATCACGTGGCTCATCTTTGTCACTGGAATGGGATCCTGCTTAGGAGTGTGGAGTTGGGCTTGGGATGTAGGTGAGACGCCGTATGCACCGCCGGAGTTAGAGGATGATCCGACATTGCCAATCGTAGGGTATTATCCTGCATTGATTATTCTGACAGCTGTCATGGCTTGGGTTTGGGTTGTGGTTGCATGGGTTGGAATGAAGTACTTTAGGCATGCGAAGATCAGTGGCGATTAGTTGGCCTTGTATTAATAAAATAAAAACTACCAACACTCATAGCTGTCAAGCACAAACAGACATCCTTAATCCGTTATAAAGTGCAGTATAGCTGGGACAAAGTGAAAAGCATAGGTTACTCTGATAATATTCAAGCAGCTTTACGGTATGGCGTTGCAACACAGCCTGTTTTCCAATCTTGAGTCGATAGGAACCAGCCTGGGTTGTGCTTTCGCATTGTTATGCACGGAAACCTCCACACTCAGAGGAACGTGAATACACCTCAGACCTGGTAACTCTTTTTGCTTTGGCTACTTTTCATATGCTTACATTTTTATTTTTGATTTTATGTCTTAGCGGCTTTAGCTTCTCCACTCGCTGGGAGATGGTTTCGTTATCACTCATCTCTCTTTTTGGCAAATGTCTTTGAAGACGGTAAGTTAAGCGACTTCAGAAAGGGGCAATTGAGCATCACAGAGGTAGAAGAACCTCTACAATGCCAAACGTCGCATCAAAAAGAGTATCCTTTACATGATACATGATTACTGACACACGAAATCCTCTAGATCTCGCAAACAACAGATTATGACACTTAATCTAATAAAGACCCCCACTCTCTCTCTTCTTTCACGTGATACCAACCCAAAGGTGTACAGGTTGAATCAACAGTCCACTACCTCTACGATCTACAAGCCAAATCAATTGACAATAAGATAATCCGAGTCAGTAACATCTTAAGCGACGTAAACATGGATATAGAAGAGACGCCAGTTCCTCTCCCCTCAGCCCCTGCAATCCAGATCTCACGAGATGTTACCTTACAACCCCCACTGACAAGACTCGGGAAAGGCCCTGGCCTCATTATTTTCGTCCCAAAGGAGCTTCCTTTGGTGGAAGGGGCTCATTCATTAGATCCCCCACCGTTGCAAAAATGGGCGGAGGAGGGTTATGCGGTCCTTGAGTTCAAAATTGACCCTGCTGACAAAGGTATATTCACGGCCGCTGATAGTCTGCGTGATAACAAGTACTTTCAACCGGGATTGGATGCTTTGTATGACCTACCGGAACTTGTGGGAAATGAATTTGGATGTATTGGTGAGTTCATATCTTGCTGTCGAGTTAAGATAACGGGCTGACTATTTAGTGTACCTCAACGCGGGAAATTGGATCCATGGACATCAATTCAAGGACTTCTCGCCCATCGCCGCTGTTGTTAATTATGATCCAAGTCTCAAGCCTTGGGGGAATCATCCTGAGCTTCTGCACTGTGCTGGCCCAGAAGCACCGACCAAATTAACTGAACAAGATGGTTATGTCAGCTATCACTACCCAGAAGCAAATTCTGGAAATTTCATCATTCCAAATCATCACGATTTTCTGTCTAGCTCGGCAGCTGTAGCACATACACGTACTCTCATCTTTTTCAAAAAGCACTTGAAAGGTCCCATTTTCGATCTGGAGGCTATCTGGGAGGAACACACTGATTTTGAGTTTGGAAATCGTTCTGTAGCAAATACAATGGGTACTATGGTACAAGAACCATACGTTAACCACATACCAACCGTATGTAAAGTGCTTTGTAGCCCAATATTATCTATGCTTACGATATCTAGATGACCGGCGGTGTAGGCCGCAAAGAACTCTCTAATTTCTACCGCTACCATTTCATATGGTCCAACCCCGAAGGCACCAAGCTAGAATTAGTCAGTAGAACGATTGGAATTGATCGTGTGATTGATGAGTTCATCTTCATTCTAACGCACAACACAATAGTTGACTGGCTGTACGTACTCATCACTATATATTACACTATTTTCTTGCATACTAATATCATATAGTATTCCGGGAATTCCTCCTACCGGAAAGGAGCTCCGGATCCCAATGACATCAGTGGTTAACATCCGAGGCGATAGGTTATATCATGAGCACATTGCGTGGGACCAAGCTACAGTCCTGGTACAACTAGGGCTGTTGCCTGAATATTTGCCGTTTCCCTATGAGGTGAATGGTCAGAAACCAGGACCGGGAAAGAGATTTGAGTACCGCGTGCCGGCAGCTGGAGTCGAGACGGCGCAAAAACTTGTCGATGAAACCGCAGTGAAGAGTAACAAGATGTTCGAATATGGGATCAGAGAAGTTGATGATTTATGATGAACATTTCATGGGTATTTTTCTACATATGAAACTAGATTTGACTTGAATAATGGCCTGGAAGATATTGGGAGAGGCTCGCTTAATTGGATCGAAATCTTAGACATCACTATGTTTTGAATTGTGTAAAGCGTAAATATCCCACCAACTCATATCGCTAGGAGTACCAGACTATTTTTAACATTTAACACGGATATAGACTTTGGGCAAAAGAAAAAACTCAGCCGAATTGGTTGAAAGGGCGGTACCACGATAATAGAAATTTTTGAAGAACTGGATGAAGCAGAATGTTCAATGTGATAAAAGCTGGATTTAGCATTGAAATGGGCGAGCCACTCTCTTCGCTAAGGATTTGACTATATTGTTCCTCGGCCCCTTAATGTAAGAATTGGTTCAGCCAAAATACAACAGAGTTTTTAGCTCTCTCCAGTCCCTCCTTTTGGATTGGATCCTTGGGGTCCCCTGATAAGACTATTAGAATTCCCATACTTCAAGCTTGAGATTAAGTTTTGTGGCAGAGTAAAAAGGAAGCTCCTACTGAGGGGAAATACAACTCACCTCTTGCAGCAAACCCATGTTTCACTCCTGGATAATAATCATACATATAAGGTAGCCCAAGGCTCGGAACAACCTTATTACAGTATTCCTTCAGCTCAGGTGTGAGCTGACTATCCGTTTCCGGTGCGATGATCTGAGTTGGTACCCCCAAAGCATCAATCTCATCCTTTGTGAACCTCGAGGGATGGGCAACGCTCACACAATCCACGAGATCATTGCCCTTGGCACCAAGCTGCAGAGCTCCCCAGCCACCCCAACAATAGCCCACAACGCCGACTTTGCTGTACTTGGACTTGAGGGCTCGAGCACAGGCAAAGATTTCAGGGCCGCGGATCTCCTTGCTGTTCCGTGCTGTGAAATCAGGAATATCGAGGAGCTTGTAGACGGCGGGATCGGCGAATGCTTCAATGAGTTTGTCTTCTGGGATCGATTCGCCACCATAGCTGGATGGGCAGTTAGTAATAGCTTAAGAGGGAAAGTACTAATTAAGGAGGCGGTGGAAGAGAGACGCACAAGTCAACAAGATAACATGTGCAATTTGCTTCTTTGGCAAAGTGATCAGCCAACAGTCGTGAGTTATTCAAGGTCCATCCGAACAAATCGTGAACAAGAAGAACAGCAGCATGATTGTTTGTACCCGTAATGTAAGCTGCATTATTTCCGAGAGATCCTTCGTCACCGGTCGGTTTGCCGTCCCATAAGAAGCTACTTTTACAGCACTCGTCCACCATCTTGTATTTAAGTAAACTCTGTAATAATTTTAAATTTGTAAAAATCAATGCCCTCCAAGCTAAATAGGACTAAGGAAAGTTGAAAGAATGGCTATCTGAGGCAGTTAGTGATTATATGACAAGCATTCGACCATCTGCATCAAATTGGCGCAGACAGTCAAAAGTGGAGAGAGATATCGGTTTCAACAAATAGGAAGATGAATGAACCAGGCAGCATGCAGCATGCAGTATTATGTACGAAGTCTTAGTGACTCATAAGCGAACAAGGATCGCAGGTAGCGAATACTATAGCATTAGCCTCTCATAATTATGTATTGTACAATAACCTCGGAAGTTCGATTGATACAAGATTCTCTTGAAACCCAGCACCTATAACATATTCGCTTATGCATAACGTTTATCGTAGTTGCGAATTTGATTTCTACTTCTCAAAGCATATCCGACAGATAGGCGTAATCTGGTCAAAGTGAGGAAATCATACACATCTCGAGCAAAGTACGTCCAATATAGAAATCATCATCATCGTCGAGCCAAAATGCGACACTGATCAATATCGAAATTCATACAAGTCATCAATTGACTAAGGTATATGTAAATACAGCACGTCGCAGTATTCTGAGGACGTACCATACAAACAACGCCAGACTCCATGCCCATCCTTTTTTGACACATTGATAAAGCGTTGCAACAGTCACACATCACTTCTTTCCACCACCGGCTCGTCTCGCCTTCCCGGGTCTTTGCTTCACAACACCCTTCATCTTCTTACTCGAAAATCCTCTCAGATCACCACTTGACTGTGCGTCTCCACTCTTCGAGAATCTCTTCTTGCCACCGTGGCCGTACTTCTCGTCCTTCTTTGCGCGCTTGTTAGGACCCATCCGGTCTTTTCTATTGGGCTTCGCTGTCGAGGTCTCCTCCTCCAAAGCGACGTCAAACATATCGGCTTCGTTCGTGGTCTCGGTCTCTCCACCTTGACGCTCTGCAGTACACGTTAGCACATCCTAGGATGAATTCAAATTAGGAACTTACTCCGCTTCAAAACCTTGATTTTCTCCATAGTCTGCTTGGTCTCCTTCTGTCGCTCTTGTAGCTTAGCAACCTGTACTTGTTTTCCAAACTTCTTCAAATCTCTTTGCTTGCGTGCTTCTGCACTAGCCTTCTTACTAGCAGCCTCATCAATCAATTTTGCCTTGATCTTCGCCATATGATCATCCGCTTTAACCATTTCCGCAAAGTAATCCGTAGGCCTCGTGAAAGGGGCTCCTTCAGCTTTGAATTGTTTCCTAGCCTCCTTCACCGCAGACAAGGCCTGGGCATAAAAGGCAAGTTCCCGATTCAAGTCATCAGACACATCTGCTATGGCGACAGGGTCGGATGTAGTCACTGTCTGATGCTCGGAGAAGGTCATCTTGGCTATAGGAAGGGCAATTCGTTTTAATGCGGCGGTGAGGGCAACGGTGTTGTTTATGGTAAGGCGTTGGTGGGGAATAAGGTCTTCTTTCTCTTCGTCATCCAAATCTTCTAGATCCGACATGGGGATATCCTCATCGTCCTCGTCTTGCTCCTGGTCATTTTCGCCTGCAGAGGAATCGCTATCACTTTCGTCAAGGCGTGCGAAGTCAATCTGATTTGAAGTTTAGCGACAGGTAGAGATAAATGATAGGAGGTATAACGAACCTGCATGGGCTCTTCAACCTCATCTTCACTTCCACTGTCTCCATCATCCTCTAGCGTAACTCCTCCATCCTCATTACCGCTGACTCCATCCATACTCTCCCAATCTTCATCGCCTCTCTTCCCCGCGCCTTTGGTTGACTTTTCTTTTCTCGCAGCCTTTTGTTGCTTCTTCTGATTCAATTTCTTGAAGTCGGTACCTTTCTCTGCCACGAGGGCCATCTTTAGTTTGCCTTTTGTAACCATGATGTCGGTTTGTTACGAAAATTATTCTCAAAGTTGATGCTAGCTACAGCTTGACTTACAAAATCCGAGGCTGGCAGGACTTTTTTTCCACACTAGCGGCCGCTTTGCCGCCCCGCCTTCGCTTGAGGAGACGCCAAGCACCATCCCCCCTTTTCTGCACCACCAGAGAGCGCTAGCGAACTCCTTCGTGAAAAATAAACATAGATGCATAGCCAGATATTAAGCTATACGTATCTGCGGATGGAAAATTATCCCCTTATACTGATTAGTTGGGTCGTATTTGAATCAAACCTTCTAACAGGATGTAGCTTAAGCACTCCGTGTCTACAGTAGGCTTTAGCTTTTCAAAATTCACCTAAAGCTTTGCAGCATAGGAGAAACATGAGGAAGTGTCCCGAAGAATATTTCACAGAGAAAACCTAAGCTTTTGTTATATTTGTCGGACAGTTCTTTTAAAGTGAGTGCGGTGTTGTTTAGTTGCAACTATAGTAAACAGTAACGCATAATGTGTTCAAGAGTAAGTCATTGTTTATTTGGTCATCTATTGATTCTTCCCTCATATAAAGACAGCGGCTCTATTAGATGAAAGGACATCCATGTTCCACCGATGGTATAATACATCCTCATCACACAGAATCGACGAGAGGTCAAACTTCTCATCAGATAGCCGCACTCTGTTGGTCAGTTGCCGCCATATCCAATAATCTTCCATCCGTCTGCCATTTCCACATCTCCATCCCCTTCCTCCCCACAAACGCCTCTCTCCAAATCATAACAAGCAGGACAAGTGTAAAATCGTGGCTTGACCCAGCTTGACAGATTGTCTCCAGAGCATAAATAGAAGTTTTTGCGTACGCAACCGAGTCGGAGGAGGTATTTGTGACCGCAAGAGTAGGTATAAGTTACAATTTGGCACTGCAAAATTGTTAATTTGGTGAAGAGGAGGAAATTAGTAGAAGAATGTAGATTACCATGATTCTAGAGAAAGTAAGGTCGTTGTGGTATGGGTTTAGATTTGATGAGCTAGAAACGCAGTTGTGATCTTAAAATGCTGCCGCTCTCAAGTTGACGTGAAACGAAACAGGGTGTTGCGTTGCTTTAAAGATCTAGTATCAGCAAAATAACTTCACGGTTGCGTTGGCTGGCGTACCTTTTCTAAGTCTCGAGGACTCTGTTTGAATTACCTCTCGTGATGGAGCTTTTATAATTGGCAATGCACTATGTTCATTTGCTGTTCATGCGTGTTTAAAAAGACATTGCTTGTTTACGATGGAATTTTGGTATATCCAAACATTGTGTCGCCTTAAAAAAAGCTTGGCACAGAGCGCTAGTTGTCCTAGCTTGATATGTGTTTTGTTATCACGAGGATAGAGCAAAGGCGCAGCACATCTTCACCCTTGACCAAGAATTAGAATACTGTATACTAACCCCAGTCTATAGAGTTGAGATCCCAAGTAGATAAAGAAGAAAAAAAAGTTTCAAACCTATGACCACCCGTTGGGTGGTTCTAGGGACTCTCGGATTTTTTTCCATACCGTTCTGAATAGTTAGCTGTGTCCCGTCCGTCACGCTTCCTTTTCCCTCCTGCAAAAGCTGCTTGACCTGAACTCTTTCCACTGAGCAGCCCCTGTTTTGACACCCTAAATCTTACAAACCTGCACTATATGGTTTACAATCAGTAATTATTCTGCTAAGCTACGCGTTCACGCAATGGATCTCACTCTAGTACTCTTCCTATACATGACTGATGTGCCATTTGAATATACCAAAAAAAGCGTGCCACACCAGAACTGCTGTTGACTCTCCGTGACACGTCTATTTTAGTATGATACCATTGATCATGAATATACCTTTGTACGTAGTAAATACAGAGTCATAGACGCATTTATAGCCAATTAAATTATTGCTTTTTAATACGTAACATCAACAGAAAATATATTGCACATTCTGCGGGAAAAACATGACTATTACGACTAACATACCAAAGTAATGAAAACCAGTATATAAAATCCGTGGAGTATTTTAGGTAATTATGATGAAAAAAGTGTATCAATGAACAGCCAATTAAATTCATTTCAGAGATGCTGTATTGGTCGATGAACTGCACTGTAGGGGAGGAAGATGAAGGTCGTCGCCTCTTGTAAAGACTATGCATTTCGCAACCTGGCTCTCTTAACAACCTTGTTTCTATGGACTCGACAGTTTGTTTGAAGGGCTTATTTTAAACTAAGCTAAATGTAACCTGCACTAGAGTCTGCAACTGATTCGATTATCTGGCAAATATAAAACTAGTACATAATAATGCAGATCATTATCTCTTCCAGTACCTTAACTAGAGAAACAATCACTTAGAACCAGCCCGCTGGCTCTAGTATACGGCCGTGCCAATGATCAACCGCGTGGTAGGTCTTCATAGACGCACTTACAAGAGTCAATAGTGGACCACCTACAACAGTGAAAGGCTCTGTGCCAAGGCTGCCTCCAGCGATAGCTGTAAATATCCTGGCCAGGTTCTGCATGTACTCAATCGTCCGTAAGAACTCATCAATAACTTGTTCCGCATTTTCTTGCGCATCGTATATCAATTTTACAAACAAACAGCGAACTCCATTGACCCAAAATCCAACAAGGTTCTGAAATGCAGTCAGGGGAACCAATCCAGCGAAAAGATGAATCCCACAAGCCAGCCAGTCGGCAACTCGCCAGAAATAACCCGGCTCTCCAAAATGGAGAGGAAATGTCACCAACCAGAAGAACCCCTTCACTGAGAACCAGAAGTTATCGGCTTCATTCGTCACTTTCCAGAAGCCCTTTATGGTCACGCATCCATAAATGATGGTCAAAATTGCAGGGCCAGTAAGTGTCCAAATTTTCTGACCGACTTCCAAGGTTTTCCAGAATATCTTGCCAATATCTGCTGAGGGAGGGAAAGCAGCAGCAATAGGAGGTGAACTAGGTTTGACGGCTGAGACATCAGACATCCTTTCAGCCTGTACGAGTGCACTAGGCTTTGTCCATGGGTTCACTACTTTCTTTGACAGGACCACGTTTGACTTGGCCTGGACCTTTGGAATTGCCTGCATGAAGCTCACATGGGTGTACATGGCATTTTCTGGTGGTTGTAACGGAAGTGCCGCTTCCATGTTTTTCGAGCCTGCCGTTCTACTCGTGTTAGAAAGGTTTGAAATTTCATTTTGCTTGCCCGTCAGTCTCGCTCGTAGCGTCGCAGAATACAAATCGATGGTAGACAGTTCTTGACACCCTTTCATTTTGGATGGTGCTTCTTGTCTGATGACCTTGAAGATGATGGTCGTTGGAATGGCGATGATCAGCGCTGCGGCGTCCAAAACGGTCAACTCATTGCCGGTAAACCTTTTGTACAGAGCACTGAGCACAGGTATTTTGACGACTGTGTTAGACGCTGCGGCGACTTCTACCAAGATGTCGCCAAGAATACCAAATAAGCCGTCGATCATAGTTGCGAAGGCACTGATCCCGTTGACCAATAGCCTTGAGCCCATCCTTGCGAAAAGGTCACCAATTGAGTGGTCTTGGTCTTTGAACAGACCCACGATATCATCTCCTAGCTGGTCAAAAAGAACCTCAAGTTGTTCTGACACTTTGTTGAACTGACTGGTGAATCTCTGAAGAGTGTCGCTGCCTTCCTGTTGTTCCTTTTTGCTCTTTGACGAAGATGCCGTACTAGCGCCACCATGAGAGGTTTGGTATGTGCCAAAGTCGGCTCCAGGGGAGTCAACAGCACTTTGAATGTTTTCTTTGCCAGCTGGAGGCCCATCGTTCTTCTTAGCAACCTCTTTACCTAGGATCACTTTCTCCATCTTTGTCGGATCTAGACTCGCGGCTTTTTGCTTAAGCTCAGCCATAAATGCCTGAGTTTTACCATCAAATTGTTTCAACTCGTCAATACCATATAACATACCCAGATTAGCAATGTTAACTATCATAGTTCTTGTCGACAGAATGTCGTCCCAGGCAAACAAAAAACCAATGAATTTAACTAATTTCTTCAAGCCTGCTCCGATCGTCACGAGAACTTTCCATATTGCTTTAGCAGCCTGCTTGAAGCAGTCGATGACAAAGTTGAAAACGTCTTTGCCAATTCGGACAACGAACGTCCATACACCTTTGATTTTCTCAACAACCCAGTCAAATGCTCCCGATATCTTGTTGCCTACCCACTCGAAAAGATCCCAAGATGTGCCAATACTAGCATCTGTCGTTGTCAATACTTCACACTGGTTGCTTATTATGGAATCTTTGTCGGATTGCGCAAATTGATTGCTGACTTTCACAAGATCTTGCAAAGCCTTAGCGGCTTTCTCCAGATCTTCATCTTTCATGTCCTTTGATACCAAGGATTCGCCCCCTTCAAGTTTGATATCGCGAAGCTGTGAACCAGTTTGGATTTTTGAAAGCGCTTCATTCAGTTTATCGAGGGGGTTAATGAAGTAAGGACAATTGGTAATTGAATAAGATGCGGTAGGAGATTCCCGCAAGGTGAAGATCGGAGAACTAATGTCGTCGGATTCCAAAATGATAGTGAATTTACCTGAAGTATCAGTTTTCACTGCTTGCCCAGCGGCATTCACACGTAGCTCGAAACCATTTACAATGACTGAAGTTGGATTAGAGCAGCTTAAGAGAAGCTCAGTATTGCACAATGGAGCTCCATCGGAGCCCTTGAGCCTGACATTGGTTGTGTACGTGTTGATCTCGTAGAAGTCGTCCAGTGTTGCTACTTTGATGTCATGTGAACTCCAAAGGCGGGTTTGCTGGTCTTGTTCTAATCGCCTCAGCTGTCCGGTCTTCCCAATGACAAATAATGATTGTCCCACTTGGGGGTTCATCATGGTGGCGAAGCGTCCACCACCTTCCCCATACGTAAGAAGGGGTCTCGAAGGTGTAGTTCTCTGTACATTGGGTTTGGATGATATCTCAAACTCCTGGTAGACAAGGGAATTCTCCCCGTTCAGAGCCCAAACTGAAAGGTAGCTGGGGCTCTGGCAGACAGAAAGCTGTTTCACTCCCGAGAAAAGCGTATCGTCGTCGTAGCTGAGCTTTGTTGATGCGTCTCCATTGCCCGCAGCAATTGATGTAAAATGGTGCAGACCGTTTCCTGCAACGAGAAGAGACGTGTTACCACTAGCTTCCACAAATGGCGCTAAACAACTTGCGCCTTCAGGTACCGGGAGATCAGTACTCATGAGCACTGGCTGTTTAGAGGTGATATCAAGATAGACGAAGCCTAAGTTTTTTTGTTTCTGGTTTTGCCAAAGGAAAAAAAACCCTCGGTAATCCTGAATAGACCCAATGCAGAAGCTAAGAACGTCAAAAGGATTACACGGCAGTTGTATATCATTTTCGAATGTCCATTGGCTATTCTGGGTATCAACAGCAATACGCCAAATGTCTTTTGTGTTGCTGTGTAGGTCTCTGTGTTGAACGGCGATGAAAGGGTATGTTGAAGCGGAGTCTTGAGTATCGTTGGTCCCCTATTAGGAATAAGCAATTTATTTAATGCACATATATTTCCACGACTTACGACCCAGATCTTTTCCACTACCCGAGACTGAGTCTCACCCTTGTATATCAAGTCTTCTAAAGATTCCTCTGCAGTCCAGTCCACGTCCCACGGCTTCAAAGCTCGCACTATATCAATCATACTCTCACTACCCGATGCCCCTACTGCAAAAACGATATACAGCGTTGAACATTGATCTTGGGTAACACTAAGCGCCTGTACATGATTTGGGCTTGAGATGCCGAATTTTTCAGAAAGATCAACGAGTTCATAGTTACCAGTTGCGCCACGCAGAGACAAGTAGAGAATGCCGTTATTTCCAATGGAGAACACCATTGGCTCGTTGTCAGCATCCCGGACAACGTAAAATTCGCCTTCAGGACTAATTGACTGAGCGGGGAGCATGTGTGGCATCAACACGCAATCATGACTTATGGTTGCCATCTTGATTCAAACCACCAATGTGCAGTGATGAAGAGAGAGAGAGAGAGAGATTGTGTGTGTGTGTGTCTGTGAGTAAAGTGAATAAAGAATTTCTTATAGATAGCATAAAGGTTGGAAGAAAATATGATTAAATGACTTTGAGAAACCAAATTCTTGGATTATCTCTTTATTACAATAGAAAGGTGCTCACACTATTATTCTTTTCTTTTGAGTGAAATCCGAGTCGATCTCCTTTGGTGGCGTTTATTTATTTCTACATGGACAGCTGAAGCAGTAGTAGCTTGCCCGAGCCGTTGAGTTGTAAGCTGGAATGCAATAATGCAAGCTAAGCTCTAGGTTCTCTATAATATTGAAATATCCTCATCAACACTGAAACTTGAGCACATTCGGACTTCTTACCCCTCTATCATTCTAGATCGGGACCACTTGGCGCATGGTACATCAGCTAGGCGTTAATTGATAGCAAAGAAGAGGTATAGCGGCGTAGTATAATATAGTTAGTAAAGTATGGAAAGTATAATGTAGACATCATGATTATTCGATAGTGCAGTCCTCAGCTATGCACTTTCAATATTGCGGCGCCACAAATATCAATAATTACGAGGTGTCCATAACTATGATGCCGATCAACCCCTATTAGTGAATTGTGCTCATATCAGATCCCATGACCCTTATACATATAAATTTCGTTTCGACCTCTGTCTCTATAGTAATTATAGATACATATCATTTGGCGTGTTAATACTTGCTCTGACTATCTCTGCACTTTATCTATTTTGACTAACTAAATTGCAAACACTTCTTTACTTTCGGCACAGCGCCTTGGGCACTAATCGTCACGATGGCCTGGAGACTAGATGAGATCAATCCTGGGAAGCTCAGAAACAGTGGAATTGCGACACTCAAACAAAGCGAGAATACATCCAATCTATTTTACTTCAGTCAGTCTGGTCGCCTACAGCATGTTTTTTACAAGGACGGCAGCAGAAGCCAGTCGGAGATTTCTCATCCAAGACTAGCATCACAACATGGAGCAGGTGTAGCTGCCATCTGTCGACGTGGTATGACAGATCATGCGGAGGTATTCTGGGTTTCTCCTGATGGATCTATCGACGCATGTTATAAATATGGTAATGATAACTGGCAATTTTACACAATGATTGGGAGCAACAACACTGCGATTCCAGGCTCTCCTGTAACTGCCATTTCTCGGCATGAAAACAGCATGGATGTGTTTTGGGTTGGAAATGACGGTTCCGTGCATGGCGCAAATTATGCCAGTAAGAAAGGTGTAGGTCCATTCCCCTTATCTTGATTAACCTTAGGTACATTTGAGTAACATATTCTTGTAGTGGAGATACTACCTTGTGTGTGGGTCCAATACAGTTGCCAAAGATTCACCGTTGGTAGCCGTCACTCGAAACGACAGGCACCGGGAGCTCTTCTGGGTAACTCTAGCTGGTGGTGTTGGTGCTGGATATAGCGGTGACAAGGACGATCTTGCCGCCTTCAATCACTACCAAGTAGCACCTCCTGGGTGTGCTTCTTCAGGGCCCTATTCTCTGGCAGCTAGGGCCACGGCTTTATGGATGGGGGTCTGGTGGATAGGAATTAATGGGACAATTTTAGGAAAGCATCTCATCGAGTCGTGGCAGCCAGAACCCATGCTTATTGCCCCGGAAAGAAGTTCAGCTGTGCCCGGGTCTTTGTCCGTAATCACAAGACAGCTTGCGAGTCAAGATTGTCCCTATGAACTCAACTGGATCCGGCCAGAGCAAACAATTGGCTCTGCCTTGACGCTCAATCGAGATGGAGGAGTTCCACAGAAGTGGTCAGTCAGTACAGTTGCAACGCAGAGTCTTGCAATGCTCAACAATCCGATAGTTACCATCAATTGTAATACCGAGGACGTTTTGGCATGCTTTGCTGCTGAGACAACTGGATCAGTTTGGTGTGGAATAGCATTCGAACCAGGCACAGGTAGGGGTGCGGCTTGGGCCAACAAAATCAGAAGAGGACCAGGTTTCGAGTCTCAGCTGCAGACTAGCACTCAAGACTATCATCAAGTAATTGCTATTTCACAAGCTAACATCAATGCCACTCTAAAATACCACTTCTCCCCCGGTCGAAATACCCAGCTGCTTACTTTTAAAGCTCAAGACATCGAAGGAGATGACTGGACGGCAAAGATGGATGGCGAACTAGGTCCTCCTACGATTGAGCTCCTGGATAGGACCGCAGAAGGTGTTACGGGAGTCGATGCAGCCCTCTTCTTCCTCCACTTTAGGAGTGGGACTTTTACATACCCCATTAAAGTATTGCAACCGGACGGCCGTCGCAAGTTGGAAGAGAGGACCAAAGATATAGCAGGCTGGTCGTTGGCATTTTCAATTTCTTTCGGCGAGAAACACATTGCCGATCTTCCCACCGACATACGGAACCAAGTCGAGAATCCTGGCTCTTACAGTGCAACGCAACTCCTGATCGACTTCCAGACTGCAAATATGGCACAGTTTAAGTGGGAAAATTGCACTATCCCTGGCATGGATCTCAGTCCTGGGAAAGGTACCGAGATGAAGGGACCGATAGAGTTATTTGTTTCAAAATATCTTGAAATATTGAAGAAGCCAGGAAGACACAATATCATTGGTCACGCTCTCAAGCTAAAGCCTAAATCTTTGGTACCAGCAGAATTCGCACCGACGAGTGTAAAACTGCAAACAATGGACTACAAACCCTTGCAACACGAAAAACTCTCCCCCGAAGCTCAAAAAGATCGAAGTGCCTTCTGTTTTACCGAAATGACGGGTGGTGTATCAATGCCAACAGGAGATCTGCAGTGGACTGGTAACTGGTTCAGTGGCACAATTCAGGGAGCATTGTTATTACGGAAAAGTCTCTTTTTCGAAAAGTTCTTGCTGGAGCAAATCAAGTTCATCAATCACTATACCCTTGAGCTCTTGAATCAAGCCTTCTACTTTGTCAGTGAGCCTGAAAGAGCAAACTTCCCATGGCTGCTCGATGAGAGACGTGTCAAAGACCCCAGCACGCTGAGTTGGATTTTAACCAGTGATGGTGCTGTCTACAAGTGGAATAATACACACGATGGCAAGAAAGGGAATGTTAACTACAAGTGGATACACTCAGAGCTCGAAAATCGCGTGACATGGCACGCTGGCAGTGGTTGGATCTCTATTGAAAGCACAATGGCTGTAGCAGAAACTCAGGAAAATATGAGTGTGGGCTCCGTGATATTCGCAATACTAAGCCAAGATAGTCGCGGTAGAGTATACGATAAATCGCAGAAATCCGCACATATCAAGTGGGTAACCAACATTCAACTGGCAACTGTAGAAAATGCAGGGCTCTCTGTCTCTGTTCACCAGACTATGCCATACGTTACAACCGAGATTGACGAAAAAGCAACAACTCTCTTCGCTAAACTAGGCCACCTTTTTAACAGCCCAGAAGCTAGAAACAGGACGCTGGCACAACAAATCCGAAAATCTTTGAATGAAAAGTTTCAGGACACAATGATTCAGCAGAAGTTAGAGGAACAGTTGAACAAGACGAGACAATTTGTGTTCCCTGGCGGTGGGACCTTTGAGATGAAAGACCCGACATTCAATAATTCTGGTGACTTGTTGCTAGGTTTGACGTATATACAAAATAATGGCACTAATGCCATAATGACTGAGCCTTTCGGAAATGAAGAAAAGGAAATTATTGACGGAACCAGTCTGAAGTAAATATAATACATTAGCAAGAATCTCTAATCATCCAGCGCTCTTTGTATTTCTAGTCCCCAAACATGTCTACCGCCAGTGGGAACAAGATGGTTTAAATAATGAGTTGGTGACAGACTAGAGGGCCTCAAGAGCCATGCCGGCTTCTTTCTGATAGAAGACGCGAAAATTGCCCCTGTAGCCTACCCTTTTGCTATAGAGTCCCCATCTCTATGATACACCGATGGCCGAATTTATCTATATTATAATGAATTGTCGACCGATAATGTTCAGGAGATGGCACTGTACCCTTGAAGCAAGTAGAAATAAAACCAGCAGACTTAGGTTGATCTTAAATTAGCAGAATACACTACTTCGTAAACGCGCATTCGCCGGAAGTTGCGTCTCCGGCTCTGCACCAAACGATTAAAGGTGGATTTACAACTAAGAAGAGGGTTAGACGGGGATAGCGTCATCAAATATGTTTGCGTGAGATGTGTTAGCAGAGAAAGGCGTGGCTACTAGCTCGCAAACTGGGGATGTGCTGGTTTGAAACACAATTTGGCAGTCTTAGAAGCCAGCACAATAAAAGTGCACTCCATATTCTACTATTGCATGCTTATATGTTTGATCATATGTATGCTTTAAACACTTCAAAGCAGCCACCACTCTGCTGGTGGATGCAATTATCACTTAGATGTGCAGAAGCAGTTGCAAAACGGCGACACGAGGAATTAGAAAAAGTTAAAGTATCCGTTCTTGCTTCACTTCCCAGGAGAAGTCATGAAACGGCATTACAATCCGCTCTATAAGAACTCTGAGTGGACTAAGCACTTTAGAATGTGGGTAGCTTGGCTTGAAACCCCGTCCAAAGTAAGATACTCCGCTTGTCACTGCCCGATTGCGCCTCCTCCGAAGCACTGAAACTACTCTTTCAATACTTAACATACTTTAATATTTCCAGCACTATTCAAGCTGGGATAGTCTCCATTTGCCTCTATGCATATAAGAACTAACACAGGGACAGTGTACACGTAAGCACACCCCGTGACTTGAACTCAAGTATGAGGTTGTATATATATATCATAGGGTTTCAAATTCTTAGGATCATTTAGAACATCAACCAGATGCCCACGTTCAAAAATTAAGAAGAGCTTAACTTTCTGTATCTACACTAGTATAAACATGTGCCCACCAGGAAATTCGTAAAAAATACGCCAAGCCTCAGCTGCACCATCAAGATTAGTCCACAACCCAGAAGACCTGGGATTCTATATTTACATTCCTCTAAACCCCATACCTTCATCTCCGAGGAGTGAATTACCACTACCACCAATTATCCCACGATCTTCCCCAACAAATTCTTCGGCTTTCTCCGTACTGTTCCCTCTCCTTCCCGCTCATCTACCGAAGGACTTGAACCCCCCTCACGTCCTTTCTTTAAGCGATGCAGGGTATTTGCCACGAACCCGTGCTTTCCCTCCTCATACCCGTCATCCTCTACTGATCGCTTGCTACTTAAGCTGCTCGTGGTGTTCTTTTCACTTCGCTCAGGATGGGAAGGCGTCATTTTCAAAGAATTTGAGATGGCTGCTCTGTTGTGGCCCGAATTTTCCGAGTATATGCTGGCATCAGATCTTGTATCACCATTCCTACTCGAAGCGAAAGAGCGCCTTGATTCAAATTTTGTGTCTGTAGGACTTGTGCCGACTACTGAACTAGCATCGCTACTGTTTTCCCACTCTCCTCCTCCAGGCGCGAGCAGCATACTGCTTGTAGCCAGTTCCCGCAATCGACTTTGTTGTTGGGTGTTGGGCCTATGTTTGCTAAATTTGTTCCCGATAATCGCACCGGTATGCGATATTAATGCCTTAATCACGTCCTTCTTGAGGGCGAGAGCTAAATCAAGATTTGACCATGTCTTATTACGGTACTCGATCATTGGAAGTCGGAAAACGAAATCATGGACGTCCTCAATGTTGCGTTCGCCTTTGCCTTTGTAGGAGAGACAGAGCACAACGCTGGGAATCTTGACGTAGGCAAGTGTCATATAGTTTGAAGCCCGGGCCATCATCTTCGTAAGATCGTCAGATGGTTGTTCTTTCTTCTTACTGGCGTTACGACTTATGGCGAAAGCTCGTTTTTTGTTTTCGGAGGTGGCGGAATTTGTGTCAGCCATTGAAGTTTGGGTTGAAGAGCGAGCCACGCTGGGTCGGAAATTTAGTGACGAATTGAGAGAGTCCAGAGATGTTTTCTTCGATACGGTTTTCGTAGAACTGGAGCGTGATCCCATGCCGGCTTTTATATTATTTTGGAAAAGGCGGAAGTGACCTTCGTTGGATGAGTGCATGCTTGCGGCCTTGTTCTTGGTGGCGGTACTTGGACGATCCTCAGATGTCAAAGTTGGTCTGAGACGTATTTCCAGTGACCCTGCCCGAGTGCTGCTTTCAGTAGAAGTGTTTCGATCAGCATTCTTAACATTGAGATGTTGAGAGGTCGTTGACGTAGAGTCGGCATCTTCATCATCGTTTTCGACGGGTATCATGTTCGCAATCATAAAAGGTGACGGGGATGCTTTGTTCTTGTGGCCATGTCCTGTTTTATCGTCCTTGGTACCTGGGAACATATATTCGAAGAGTCTCTTGCCGACTTCACGCTCAAGCTGAATTTTCATGGGGAAGAGATTGACCTCAAAATGATCCATGACAGGAATACCTGCTATCGCCTCGAGCATATGCCAATACACTCTTAACATCTGTTGATTACCACCTTCGTTGAAAGTTCCACGCTCAATATCTGCGTACGGTGCAAACATCTCAGGGTAGATCGCGTCAGGAAGGAGATTCAACCCTACGATCTTTCCAATCTGCATGAGATTGAGATGAGACCCATCCGAGTTATCCGTGCGGTCATACTCTGCACCCTGGAGTTGAAACTCCATCAAAGGCTCATTATTATCGCGAATTAGATGCCAAACAATTTGCTCAGAAGAAATATTCCACCTCAGCAAACCGCTGGTCTGTGAACCATCATATTTTCGCTGAGAAGTAGTAATAGCTTTCATCATGAAGAATAATTCATCTTCACAATTAGCGAGATCCTTATCTAACATGAGCCTATCCTCCCAGCCTCTTCGGTCGAGCTGTTTAGAGTGGATCTGGAACTGGGTTTTGATCTCATCTAATTGTCTGATACGCTCTTGCAGTCGAATAACCATTTCCGGTGCGCCGCGAAGGTCACTGAAATCGGAAGCAAGCATGATCTTTTCTAGTCGTTCAGTTCGCGTCTTTTCAAGAGGCTCGCTATACATTAGTAGATCTAGAACAATAATGTACATGGCATAGTACTGTGATGAGTTACAAATAGCACGAATCTGCGGGAACTCAACCCAAAGATGATCCATTCGATTTTCGTCGTTATTCGAGCTGGTCGTTTGACTTCCCTCTCCATTGATCTCATCGTTGTATTTGAGACGCAATGTGTTGTACTTGTCGAAACGGAGACTCGCTGAAGTCTTCTGGACAACTCGCTTGAAGCCAAAAGGATCACTCTGGAAGTCAAACATAACCTCCATCGGCACCCAAGGTGGCCAAGAGGATCCGGCAGGTGTACCATAATTGACACCAGAATACATAGAAAGGAGCTGGCTCGAAAACCACTTCTGGTGAGTGACAAAGAATTGCGTGCTGTCCATCTCGACAGAGAAGCGACGCTGAACGAGACCACTCACATCGTCGAACATGCGATCTTTGTCCATAACCTCTACTACCTTCAGCTCCATACCCTTAGCTGTAACCAAGACTACAGCTTTGGGATTCTTCTCACTCTGGAGTTGAATCTGAGGTGCGATGAGACGTAAATGGTAGCTGTTCTGCGGTGAAAATTCGCGGGATATGTTTTCGCCTCCTGAGGGTTGCTTCGTGACTTCAGGTACTTGTGGATCATCCGCATTAACGAAGCGTTTTCCATCTGCGAGAATATCGCGAATCATGCCATCTGCATCTTCCGAACTGGAATCGTCCATGGTTGGTGAGGTCGATGAAGTTGACGTGCCGTTTGTTTTAGATGAACTAGCAGTTTGTTTGGTAGGACCCTTGGCCTTGTTTTGCTCTTCCACGATATCAAGAATAAATTTGACGGCTCGTCTGGAGAGGTAGTAGACAAAACCTCTCCGCTGACTGACTTGATGAATGTAACGAAGGATGATATTTCTTAAGAGATTGTTCCATTTCAGTTGCATATTGTGAATAACAAAACGGTTGTTAAAATCACTAACGAACTCTGCACCAGGGTTGGTGTCCATAGCTTCTGCTTCTTTGTCATAATCCTTGGGTTCAGGTGATTTCCCATCGCTGTCAACGTCGGCATCTCCGTCTGGTACCGCACGTTTTCGGTTGGTGTGGATGCGCATGGCCATACGATGTAACATCGATTCTAGGAAGAGCTTCTTATCTCGTAGAGCAGCGCCATGCCTATGAAGTTGGTCCAAAGCTTCGTTTGAGGCAGTGCTATTGTCGTTCCTAACGCACTCTAACTCAGCCTCATCTACCGATCTCGAATGAGCTTGCATTTGTCCTTTAAGCTGATCCAGCCTTTTTTCAATCAGCTGGCATTGAACACGGCGTGGGTCATCATCTTTACTCATTACACAAAAGTGAGTTGGTTCGTTCCCGAAAGGGCTTGTTCTGTCAGGATCACCTGATACAACATCACCGTGGTCGGTTTGGCGGAAATACGTAAATCGTGGTGCGTATGCAAGAGGCATGATTTTAGTTTCAGGATTTGCTTCCGAAGGTAAGATCCAGTCCAGCTCAACAAAATCATCCATATCGATCCAACTGAAGTCATTATCAGGAATCTCGAAATGAGAAAGGTCAGTCACCCCTAGTTCATCCTGGGATACCAAATTAGGACCAGAAACCTTTTGGAGATCTTCTGTCGTTGTACCAGCGATGCTCGCAGACACGGCTCGGATATCAGCTGATACCAAGTCCAGTTGTGCCTGATGCATTTTGAGACCGCTAGTTTTGGTTGGCGTCTTCTGGCCCTTATCTTGAGTATGGAATTCTTCTCGTCTCTGGTGCATATCTAACATGAAACTATCGAGTCTCATCTTCAAACCCGTAGCAGAGACAACATCTTCAGAGTAATCTTCGGCATCCTTGTGCTTGTATATATGACTGAGAAAGAGTGGCGCAAGTAGTAGGTTGTATTTGATAGTCGATAGATGTCTCCCAAACTTTTTACTTGACTTTTCGATACCAGGCCACAACGTTCCTTGTCGAATAGGTAATGACATCGTGCCGCCGAACATAGACCACCATGCAAAGAAATGAGTGAAGAAACGGGGCGTAAGGTGTACCGTGTTGTAACTTTGCGAAGGCGTGATATTAGACGGAGTCCATTCGCGATCCACAGGTGCTCGTACGGCTATAGACATGTGAATGTGGTTACTCCTAAATCCTCGGAAGGCATCATATTCGAGACCAGGGGGTGCTTTTGCATATTGTGGCTCTTTGAAAACAACCTTGTAATGGGGCTCGAAATCAAAAGATCGTTGTCCTGCAGTACCAAGATTCCTCTCAAACATTAGTCCAACCATCCACTGTACATTACCGGAGAGTTTCATGACAACTTTCTTGAATATGGCACCTCGCTTGAAGCTACCAGCACTTGAAACGCTTTCGCTATCGCTCTTGGTGGTGATATTACCACGTGCTTGATGGCTATAGTCAGGTATTGCAAGTATGTACTCATTACTATCCACCGTAATGAGTTTGCGAGGATCATCATCACGACCGATGTTCCATTTCACATCATTTCTCCAGCACATAAGAAATCCCGCGCCATTTCCAGTAACAGAATACGGATCACGGGTTCCTTTCAGCATCAGATGAACATCGCCGTCACCTGTCCATGCTACAGTCATACGGGAGTGGAAACTGAGGCGAATCTTATCCCAAAAGCCGACACGGTCTGAGGGATCAATTTGTGGTTTCGTGAAAGTCTCAATAACCATCATCATATCTTGAATAGCCGATTGATACGACGCTCCCCATGTTATCCTGGTAGGATAGCCAGTGTTAATGTTGACTTTAATATCGGAATACGTCTTGACTGGAGATACCGTTCGCCTCACGTCGATATCAAATCCTCCTTTATTTGAAGTGCCTGGTGCGCGATTGTGTGGAGGAACGATCTCTACTCTTACGTGGCGGGTTGACTCTAGGCCCTGATATTCCTCTCCGATAACGAAATCAGTTTTCATAGACCAAGCTGGTACTCTGGGAGATTGACCAGGCTTGATGGCAGGTACATGAAGTAGTGGAAGTGGATAGTCTCGTAAGGTAACACGGGCCTCTCCCATATCCAGTTGGACGTGCATAGGTACCAGAAGGGAGTACTGTGTATCATAAGGCAGACCTTTCCCTACCCGATGAATAAATTCAGGTAACTGCGAAGGGGGAAATGAGGGCTTGTCCAGCATAATGTGAAGATCGCTAATCAACGCTGCCATCAAAGCAGGCCTTTGAGGAACCTCTAGAATATTCTCGTCGTCTTCCATATCGTCTGGAAGTTGATCAGGTCCCCAAAAGACCCCGCGCAGCTCTTTCATATCGCTTTTGGAATTACTGAAAACATGATCAATTCGCTTTTTCCAACTTTGAGAATTTTGGCGTTGTAGTTTGTCACGAGCCTCTGCAATACTGATCTTACTACTACCAGAAATCCCACAAGTTCCTTCAGGATCATAGCGCATCTTTCTGCTGCGAGGAGGGCCTGAGCGTCCTCGGGCAGAAGGCTCTTCTTCAACATCCAGGCTCCTACTGCGACGTCTAGTCTGCTCATTTGGTTTGCTCTGGCCTCGAGGGTGTGCGGATCGTGTTCGGAACCTTGAGGAATCTTTCCGCAGCTCTTCCTCTTCAATCTTTTTCGCCTTGATATCGAATGCCATCTCTCTTGCTAGTCGCTGTCTTTGCTCAATGAGCCCAGCTCGATATATTGTGCCTAGCTTCCATTCAAACGCCCCATCTTCCAATTCGAACAACAAGGCTTTGCTTCGAAGTGAAACCTTGGGAATGATCTTTGCACCTTCCGGCCCTTTCTCGAGGATATATTCATTTGTTCCAGTAGCAAATCGATGATGTAGCTGCTGAACAGACTTCATTGTATTGATAAAATTGTCCAGCACTTTATGTAACACCAGTTGATGAGGAATAGCTAGCCGGATAGCCTCTGTGTTGACATCAACCATTCTCTCATCAACCATCTCACCTGTGTGTCGCATTCTACGATTATCCCTCAGATCAACCCGAAGCGTTTTAATGCTAATCATCCTTGCCCACACGTTTCTCATCTTTGGTGCTTGCGCATACAGACGAGCGAGCTTAGCATGGAGAAAAGGTGCTGACCACCTATGTCGGCCTGCTTCTACACCATAAATTTGAAGCATCGCAGCTGGGTCGGAAGGCATATTAGCTTTGATTTGTACAAGTGTTGATCTGAAGTCGATGGTCAAAAGTTCCTTCTGGGCAAATGCATAATCTGGTGCAGTCTTATTATAAAAGTCCTCGGGCGACTTCAATGGCGCCAAATAATCAGCCTGTACATGCTGATGCTGCTTTTTAATTGCTCTCGCCCTCTCAGCTTCCTCCTCGTCTGCCTTGGTACGGACGAAAGCCTTTCTCAAGACAGTAGTTGCTACTCCACACGCGTAATGACGATACAAAGAATACTGTATCAGAAGTGTCTTGACAGCTGAGTTGAGGTGAAAGACTGGGCCTTGACTATCGCTCGATGTTGACAAAGCTGTCTCAAAACGTGGCATTGATATGAAAGGCTCTAATTCCAATTTCTCGAAAGACTCGATAACGAAAGCTTCCAAACCGCGAACATGGACGGCCAAACGCCTTCCATCAGTTGGATGAGATTTGTGTTGCTTCCTGCGACTTGGTGAATGAGGCATAGCCATGAACAATTCCGTTTCAGGCGTGATTGAACGACTGCCGGCTCTGCGTCTAGAACCCTTTCGTTCAACAGAGTCGGGGTCTAGTTTCTGTGCACGGTACTCGGTGGTCCAAGAATCCAGTTGTAGAGCCAAACCTCTTGTCTCATTAGATATATCCTCATCAACACCTGCAACTTCAGCAGCAAAATCCGAGCCTTGGAGCTGGAAGTGGAGCAGCCAGGATGGAATTGCTCTGATGAAATTAGGATCTCTAGTTGAATGTGAACGAGTCTTCTTCTCAGGTTCCACATTGAGCCGAAGTTGACGAACGATTTGACGCACACCATCACTGATCTCTGGGCGAACCATATGTATGGAAAATGTTGATAAAGTGCCTATTGCCACTACATAGACCTCCGGATTTGCACTGACCTGAACCTTCAGATCCAGGGAGTCAGTAAAGAGTAGAGTATGTCGAATGCCAGACGACGTTTGATAGTACAAATCGTGCGACTGTACTCTCAAAGTTGATACAAGACTGTAGTGTAATTCTCCGACTGCCGAATGAGAAGATTCTATATCTAACGAAACTGACGAGATTGACGAAATAATTAAATCAAAATCATCATCTCCAGCGTCCTTTTCCACAGGAGGGAGTGCAATTCGTATAACAGGTTCATGCATGGAAAACTTGACATTTGCTTTTGGCAACAATCGAGAAATGATCATATGCCGTTGTGGTGACGGGTCTTTGTGTGGTTTTGGTCTGGATTGGACTATAGCCAGAACAAGTGGCAGATGCTTAGGATCCAGGTCTATAGAAGGAGACGTGATGACCACATTTGCGAAGAGCATATTAGCGTTCCTTTCATCGGCACTACTATCCTTGCCAAATTCTACCGTTTTCGATGGAAGCGTCGTCCGGACAGTTGTAGTCGCCATTGGTATATAGATGAGCCTGTCCGAGCCATCTTGTCCATCATCAACATTGATAGAAATTGAAAGTGCTGCAACCAGAGCCTGATGTGCTACATCTTTGGAGGCGAAGTACATTCGATGTGCGGGCGATTTTTGATCAAGCCTATGAAGGTCTACTCCAACTTCCTTCATTGATGCATTGACATATATGGGCGAGCCATGAGGTTGAACGAAAGGGACCTTCTTCGTAAATGCAATATAGCTGACCGCAAATTGAACTTCTTTGATGCCTCGCAACAGGGAGCTCACGAAATCTTTTGAGTCTGAGACAGTCTGGACAAGGTCCTCCTGTTGACTTCCAGGTTGGTCCAATTCTTCAATAAGGTCGGTGACTGAGATTTCCGCATATTCTCGCTTGGTATGTCTCGGCGTACGAAACTTTTCTATCTCCTTTAGACGAGTAAGGCAGTCATGTATATCATCATAAGGTATATGTATCCGTCCGAGCTTCAGCGCAATTGCAGCATCTCGGAGTCCATCAAGCTCTTTATATAGGAGCCCATGTATATTGAGGGTCGCAAGGTCAAGGACTTCCAAAGATTCTCGTCCATCTGGAGTAAAAAGTACGCTTCGAATTGTGAGCATCCATTCTGCTGGTCTCTGCTCCTTGTTAGCGCCCTTGAGGTGCGAAAACATGCGCCCTCTGTCCACCATTTTACGTCTGGTATCTACAGCCATTGTCAGACTCCCGACTTGTATTTGCCCAACATCCACCACTGTAAGGGTCGTATTTGTTGCAATAACATCAACCATTCGTATCCAGTTTATTTTTCGATGAAGCCGTTTTATGCGCTCTTTCATAGCCGTTAGCCGCTCCCAGCTCTTGCTTCGCTGCGTGCCAAAGCTCTCGGCACGCGGCAGAGATGTCTTTCTTGGTTCAGAATCATATTCTGGCTTCCCGGCCGGGTCTCCATTCTGGCTGCCCTCCTCTTGATCATCCCCTTCATTCTTGTCAGCCCGTAAATCCAGCGTTATTGCCAACTCCGTAAGAACAACACTCAGCCAGGTTGGCTGCGCAAATGTCGGACGATGCAGAACCAGCCCCAGACCTCTTATCTCAACCTTAACGCCATCCTTTGGGGTGTATGCAATCCTCCGAAGCGAGAAATACCCTATTCGCTGAATAGACACACCAGTAACAATTCGGATAAGGGCGAAAAGAACAAAGGAGGAGAAGTAAAGGAGAACAAAGACCCCAAAGATGAAAGTGGGGTTGAAGAGTGCCATTGCTGTTGTCGATCACTTTATTCCATTCGGGCTATGAAGCTCTGTGTAATGGCACAAAGTGCACAGGTTTGTGAAGCCCCCCAGTTGTGATACGGCCGTTGCGCACACTGCCATTCAAGGCCCCCGAGATCTTATCCTACTCGCTCCTTTCTATCATAAAGAGTCCTGGTGTTCGCAGTATATAGATCCGTGTATAAGCAAGCTTCGCGTGTGGTTTGTTATCCTCAGCATGCTTCAAGATCGCACGCAGGTTGGAGTCGAGAATTTGGAGGAGCCGTATGTGAAATGATTGTTTGCAGGCTTGCCAGCAGCAAAAGAAATGAAGAAATCGAGTCGCAATCTCGAAGGGTATGATTAAAATTCAAGTCAGTTTCTGTACCCGTACCTGCGCCAGAAATCAGAATGACGTCTAATAGTTGACAAAGCCGCGACTCCCAAATACACAAGCTTCCGGAGAAGCCGCTCGCTCGAGCCTTGGCAATCGTGCGGCAACAACAACACCAACAGCAACGGCAAAGTCACAAGTATCGACGGTAGCAATGAGGTCGTGTGGTGTTGCAGTCTGTTTCTTCTGGCAAGATTTCTAGGGATGCGATAAAGCCACTCAACGTGCCACACTTGCAGAATACCAAGCCTACCACCCAACCGTGCGGTCAGCAAGTATTCTTACCAATCGCGGTCCAGGATGCACAACGGTAGCACCAATGTGGTCGGACGTGTGGCTATTCTGCCAGATTCCAAGTGATCATACAGGGTAGATTGTGTGTGATCAATATAACCGACATATTAAGGACAGGGTGTGTTGTTCAGAACTGGATCAGTGCTTATTCCAAGGTAGAAATTAGTAAGGGTCAACATAACTACATTTCTACCCAGATATAGGAACAACTGTCAGCTCTGAATACTTAGATGACAGAAAGCGATTTGTTTGCTTTTTAGTGAAGATGCGCAAGTGTAACCAAGCATTATATTTGAAGTTTAGTACGAAAAATTACTATCATATAGTAATAAAGTATACCGAAACGGAGATTCAGTGCGGTCCACTTTGTGGGTCCACCACGACAAGGACATGCTTATATTATCAAGCATATATAATAGCACTCTCAGATTCTAGGCGATTGTACATAAACTAGTATTCGAAATAGTAGATCTGTTCCGGCGAATAAGGTCAAGTTGTTTTGAAAGTAGGAAAAACTCAAGGCAGCTCTCTTTCATTACACGGATATTTAGAGGCTCAAAACAAATCATGCCCTCAAGACAACCCCATTCATATGCAGTGTAGCTCTTTCAGAATTTATGTTAATGGGCGAGTTTATATGTTCTATTTCTGTTTTTATAGAAAGTCTTGTACGATTAATTGCAACTCCTCTAGAACTATAGCCAAGAGAGAGAGACAATCAATGTTCTTGATAGGAAAATTCATCAATCAAGAACATGTACCAGATAACCAGCCTACTGCAAGTTTGACTTGTGAAAACAAAATTGCTATGTTTCTAATTCTATGTCTATTATTTACAACCACTTTCTTACGAATGTATTGTTCTTCCATCGCCTCAGGTGCATGTAGCTACTGCTCCGCCAGGAGCCGTAAACGTGGCAACGTTGAATCCGTAGTAATAATTTGGGATATAGATATTGGGATCGGTGTCCTTGTATGCACCAGGAAGCTTAATACTAGGGCTGCATTTACTACCGGGTCCGGTGATGCGCAGTTGAGCACAGCCGATGTAAAATTGAGTCGAATCTAATGTAGTTGCAGCATGTAAAGTTTCCATCTCACTCCGCAACTTTGCCATACGTTAGTCTTGACTCTTTCTAGCAACATATTCTACCAGTTAAACTCACGAGGTAGTCACCACTTTCCAACTTCGCAGGCAACGTGAATTCGTAAGTCATAGATACCTTCTCCATAATCTCATTTGCCCACGAGCCGTTCTTGTAGGATAACTCATCGATCTTAACCCAGGATCCTATACCCGTGGCTTTCGTGGCATCTGTGATAGGACCGTAGAGGAAGTGGGTGATGGGTCCTGGATGTGTAGATGTATCCCATTGTACCTTGATCTTGTCGCCAGCTTTAGCTGTGCAGACTGCTTCAGTCCTCGGAACAGTGTTTCCATTGACGTTGCAGGTGATATCATTAGAGTTTACATTGGTCTACAAGATTCATTAGAAAGCATTTGTAGGTACGCTGGGAGTCTTACGACTGGGTTATTGGAAGGTGGCATGCGAATGCATGCTTGGTACCCTGGTGACACCCCATTGACCCAAAATTGGTGGAAATTTTGATGTGCTGTCGCTCCAGTGATCGCAAAAACCGTAAAAAAAGCCTTTAATGCTAACATCTTGATTATGAAAGTGACTTCTAAACAGGTTTATGTTAGGGAAGTCACCGCAGAGTAGGAGACAGAGACATATCAAGTTATTGACCAGACAGTCCTATATTATAAGTATTTCCAAAAGAGTCCTAGTGAGAATTCTACTACTACAAGAGTGCTCAGATGATATATATGATGATATTGAAAAACATTTTTGCATCAATCGGCAAATTCGCTTCGTGTATCCGAAACAACCAACACATAATCTCCACAGCGATTGGTGGACTTCATGGATAAACTCCTTTTTTATCTTTTAAGGTATCTTTTCAGAAAGCACCAGTGTCGGATGACGAAGTAAGATTGCGACGTAGTAGGTATACTATACCCTTTTATTCACTTCCTTGTGTGAAATTTCAATCACATGACTTTCAGCCTGATAGGAACAAGTGCTTCCTATTACCAGTTAGTAACCTAGGGTATGATAATACAACTGTCGATCTTAGTGTCAGATTTTTGCCAATACAATTCAGTCAGTAGCTTGAGTTTTGCTCTATTATTTAGCACTTGCTTTATAAACTACGAGGTGATAAAATTGTAATTAATTACAAATGTGTTTAGATCTTGTTGAGTGGCATTTCACGACTGAAAAGAATCCAGCTGCCGCTAGCAGAAAATTCGTAAGTAATGTAAGTATAAGATATGAAGCGAGATAGACTCAAGGCCAGATATCAAATGTCTAACATTAACATTAATAGTCTAGATGTCTTTCTTCAAAATAATCGTTTCCTTGACGGTGCCGCCTCAATACCGTACTGGAAGCGATACAAGTCTCTCTTAAACAACTGTTTGTTCCACAGGAATCGCGGCTTAGATGTACTTCGCGAGGAGCTCAGAATAGAAAGTAATCGACTGTAAGAGAAGACGATATTTGCTACTGAAGAGTTCCACGGAGGTTAGCCCAAATTCACACTGTGGCATATATGATATATAGTCTGCTTCAGCAAGTGATTTAGAAAAAATTGCTGTGTATCAATTAGCTTAGTGGTAGATGATAGCCAGATATAATATGTCATTGCCACCCTTTCAGCATAGCGAGTTAAATCGTACGGGATATCAAGCGTCCCCTGACAGAGCGTCAAAGGATAATGCCTAATATTAGTAGGCTTTATCGCTATTGGTACAATATGTGAAGATTTGATGATGGATTGTACCTAGGCTCTTGTATTGAAACTGTTCTCTGATATTTCTGATCTCATTCCATACATGAACATATTCTCCAAAGCGATTTGCCTTTCTCTCCACAGAAATCTATTTACCTGAAAAGATCTATCTGAAGTCAACTAAATGGTTCAAGCTACAGCTGACAAATATTGTTTTCACGCAGAGCCTATGTCCCACCAACCTCCTTAAAAGTCTATAAGAGGGAGTCATCGAGCACTTAGATTTTAACCACTTGGGCACAAACACTTCCATAACTCAAATCAGCCATATCTTGTGGGAGAACCTGTTTAATTCCAGTATTGACTTTTAGTTATATATTAGATCAGAGCTATACTGGCAAAAGGCATTCATATACGTAATTGGAGACTAAGAATTCTACTACGGTAGGTGAACAACGCATTGGCAAAACAAACATTCCATCTCTTGATATCCCGGATTGCTCGGATTTTTGATATCGTCAACTTCTTTCTCCCTCGTTTCATTCACTCGTTTTGCCTCTCGCAGTCGCTATTCTATTCTTCTTTGCGTGCCTATCAGATCATGAGGGGGCATCACGTGAGCTTCATTTTCAGCTCGCCCACATCGTTGCCTACACCATCACCAACTTCTCTTGAACGCCATACTCTCAGCCAAAAAGCAAGAACTATGTGGTTCCATTCTCTATCTGTATTTAAGCGTGACTTCACCCCTCAAGGAGTTGACTCCGAGTCTTTTGATGAAGCCCATAACAAGGCCCACGATAAAGCTCCTGACTTCGCCCATAAGGAGGTTGATATTGATGACTTTGCAAGTCACAATCAGCCAGAACTCATACTTTCAGAATGCTCCTACTCCTTACAATGCCTTGCTGAACTGCTTATAAATAACGCGTACCGGTTGAGGGACTTTTCGAACTCTGCAGAGAAATCACCTCTGACTGTTCCACAACAGAAGGCTCTCGCGAGATATGCGGAAGACCCAGGTGGACTTCTGCAAACTGATAGTCTAGAAGATGAAGCTGCTCAAGATACCAAGTTGAAGGATATCGACGTTCTCCGAGAGTATTTAAGAATCTTCGACGATCTTCTGTATCTTTCGGCTTTGGGGAATTCGATCGATGTCCATCTGGAATCGAAGGATCCGAAGGACGCAGGAGCATCCCCAACCAGTTATTGGTATTGGGAGGAAAAATATCAGACCGACGAGCCCCGTTCAGTAAAACTTATTATATATTGCATCGACGGACCCCGTTCAGTGCGACTGAAGTCCTACATCGGCACACTGCTGAACACTCTTCCAGGAGTATTCTTTGGGAAGTACACATGCCGTATGGGAGGCTGCAAAAAATACCATCTCGGGAAAAATTCAATTGCTGGACAGAACATTGTGTGCCAGGTCGTTCCCATTGCACTCTGGGATGCGTGGGCAGCCTATGGCTGGCCGGCATTATTCGGCTCAACAGTATTTAACGAGAGTTGGTGTGTGGACAGATACCGCGGGAAAACCGCAAGAGAGGTTTATGAACAGGAACACGCTATTTGGCTAGATCAGGATTTGGACGAGAGCACTTTGCGAAGAAAGTTGGGGGCTTGGGCTACTTTTCTAAATTGGCTTTGTTATAGAGGATGATCTACAGCTGTCAATGTGCAAGTTAAGCTCACATCATGCCGTGGAGAAGTTGCTATTGTTTCAGGATGAGCAAGAACCTCATTTCAAGTTTATTTGAAGTGGCACTGTTACTAGTGACACAAGCTCGAGATTCGATGTTGGCACTATTTATGTTTGGTTGTGTGTTTATGAGTTGATATACGGCAGGCAAAGCTATGTTTTTTTCTGGTTTTGAAATTAAAGCTAGGTGGTTTTAAATGATATCTCTTTTACTAGCTTCACCGTGTCCATGACACTTCGCAGCACTCTCGCTTAACTGATGGCCCACCACCCCCTTTCCGCCTTCTCGCTTGTTTTCCACCGTCCTTCAATAGGGTTTGGTGGTGTGCCTAGACATGTTAAAAGTGTTTTCACTCGGGACATTAACAAGACGTGGATCACTGACATATCATCGAAGATAGACAATTACCGAAGCATGTTCCCGTTTCATGGGAGAATGTAGGCGTTTCTACATAATCCTATGACAAGAGTGCAATTATTACGAAGATGTCAATTGAATGTATCACAAATGTAACAAAATGCTCCGATTTTCCGATTTGAATCTAGCGCAAGAAAATCCAATAACGGAAATATTTGGATTTTCAAATAGCTTTACTATTATCTTACACATGGATAACACCCTGGGTAAGGAGACGCTGATTTCTCCCGACGTCCATTTCATATAGCTCCAATAAGTCTAAAGTCGTGAAATCGTTAATTCGGCTCCGTTCCTGACACAGTATTGAAGCCTCCGTCAAACTCCTTTCCCTAACACACAAGTCCAAGCCATCCCTCCCAATTACGCCCCCGAGCAAATTCAGCCCATGATTAGATCATTACAACTCTCAATCTCACCACCAAACGGGTCCAAGTCCAAAACCTCAATCCGCTTCATCCAAGTTTCTGGCCATAGCAAAAATACGCCATGCACATCCTTCATATGCTTTTGCCACTCCTCATCATAGATCGTTTCGCGGTTATAACATGGCGTTTGGCTCCCTTCTATGCTAGTGCCAGTGGAAGATAGACTCCTGCAAATTTCCACAACCTTAAATCCTTCGTGAGCGGGAATTGCTGTCCACGCGAATTTCGTGCCAATGTTGAATTTTCGAAGACGGTGGAAGAGATCGGGGTGTTGTTGCGGAGGACCAGAGCCGAAGATGAAGGTGTTTGTCATATGGTCGGTGGGTAGAGGAATTGAGCGTGCTTCTGGTGGCTGCAGCGGGCCCCGATAAGGATCCTGAGAGAAGTGCATGGAGAGTTGAACCGGGTAGGTCTGGTTCGGATGGTTTTTGTGGATTGGAGCGATGGAGGGGACGGCCTGCATTGACTGAGACCTTGAGGTTAAAGTAGGGTGACTAAGGTCGACTTCTTCATCGTCTGAAGCTTTGGTGTAGCTGCTGCGAGATGGGGAGCGGGACAGCGGCATCTCCCTAAGTTTAAATGTGAGTTGTGGAAATCTTCAATATGGCTTGGAAGAACAAACAGTCTTCCACGTCCGCTGGACCCTTCTGCTATCGAGAGATTGAGATGCTCATTTTTGATATGTATTGCGACGTGCTGTGCTCCCATTAGATTGGAATGGTCCGAGATGATCTAACTAATAAAGTACCTTTCTTAAATTCGCGGCAGTTTTCGTTTCTTTCTGACAGAATCCACACACTGATTCACATTTCGCAATGGAGAGAATACCGGTGGTGTTCCATGGTGGATGAGTATGCCCTTTGCTGCAGATCGTATTTGACAACCCACCGTATGACATTTCCCCTCTAGCACCCTGAAAAGCGGTTCTGTGGACTGTCATTCGATTCAAGCTTTTTTAATTGTCTATCATGTGTGGTGTAAATTTCAGTCCAAATGTTCAGTCGATAACCGGACACAATGTTCAAGGGTCTGGGTCGCAAAGGTGAGGCCGTGTAGTGGGAGGATCAAGCCGTAGCAGGAGATGACAAAACGGGACTGGACGAATCTTATACATTTTGGAGTTGGATTCCTATTTATTGTGATCAATGGGGTTCGGCAGTAGTGAAAGATAGTGATAAATAGTGTGTTTAGCTTTCTTCCAGTATTGGTGGTGGAGTCGTGAGGAGACCGTACAGCTGTTACATTATTTCGCCCCGTAAGGGTAATGGTCGCGAAATGCCCACCGGTTCCAAACTAGGCTTGGTATTAAAAATGATGCGATTGGTTGACGCTCGGAGATATTGTCGTGTCTCTCCGTTTCCCAACATTGAACGATCGTTTGGAAGACATGGGAGCCCCCCGCTGGAGCCGCACAATGAGTTGTGTATGAACGGGACGAACACATTGGAGTCCACGCAGCCCGCGCATGGATGAGCGGCCGTTTCGAGGTTTCAAAGCATGGGGTTCGAACGGCCATTGGATCGTGGCCACGTGACGGCGATCATATAGCAGGATCTACAGCAGCGTTGTCAAGCCCCGTCAAGGGCTTTGTGCGTCTGTGGATGTGCCAGACGTGCGCGGGGATAGCTGATGGCCCGTTGCGAGCTGGTTGGAAGCACGTCTGGATGGTAAATGGAATGTAAATATGCATCCTCACCTC
>Ga0247810_10000189_pt1 | contig 98012 bp, 86 predicted proteins | sample UWRJL119311C1_FD_179918 | JGI IMG/M metagenome (GOLD analysis project Ga0247810, IMG submission 179918) | Plant litter microbial communities from Arlington Agricultural Research Station in Wisconsin, United States - UWRJ-L119-311C-1 | ecosystem: Environmental > Terrestrial > Plant litter >...
CCAGCCGCCAAAGAAAGAAAAAGTACTAAATCAGGAAATGGCGATGGACAAGAGATCTCAATCCGAGCGAGACCAATCTTCAACTCAAAAGTTCGCTGGCTTGTCAGAACACCCTCTTCTTTCACAGGAGTCTGAACCAAAGTGCTCATCTCCAAATGAGCCCATTGAACCGGCAAATGGACATCCAGACATTGCTCCTGCTAATTGGATCCCCGAACCCCCTACTATCAACATTGAAACCCGAAGAATTACCCTTCGTAATGGCCTCTACAGGCCCCTGGGTCTGGGTTCTCTTGCACGAGTCTCCGTTTCTCCGAACGAGTTCTCTTTTGCTGGACCAAATGCAAACTTTGATGCTACTTACCTCGGCCAAGCACTTGGAGCAGATCAGATTTCACCAGGTTGCTACAGCATTCGCCGTGACTCCTTCATTCTTCAGCTGTTCCCCAACATTACCTCTTATCGTGTCGTTGCTGCGATTTACGATCCACTTGTCCCACAGGCTCCTGGTAATCACGGTGCACAAATCTCATTTCTTGTTCCTCCGGTAAAATATGATGGCAGTATGTTTCCTGTGTTCTTGCAGGCTGCGTCCGGGGAGGGATATCGGTATCTAGGAATGTATCGACATCCAAGCGCGCCAGATTATTTAGGGAGAAGCGAGATGGCAATGCTACCATTAGGCTTGATGATGCGGTGGTGCAATTGGATTTTGATCGACGAGAAAACTAGGGAAATGGCGGAGAACTTGATTGGCAAGAAGATGTAAGCGAGTCACTTCCCACGTTTCCATTCACATGTTGTGGTAATTCACTGATAAGCTATAGGGGAGAGGTGATTGATTTCCAGCAAGTTCATCCAGCTAGTCAGCTTCGTCGGATTTTCCTCAATAGCGACTTTGGCACCGAGCCTAAGCTTCGTCTCGTGTACGAGTATCTCGAATTTGTTAGCTATCGATCTGACTTTTATGACTACCTGATTGATGGTCAGTTTTTTGACTTTTCGGAAGCTGAACAGGGCTACCCTTAAGAGTGTTTCAGTTGCGTTACCCATGTGGTAGGAGAATCAAGTTAAGTCATAAACGGAAGGTAGCAGTGTGGTGGCAACATAATGAATGAATTGAAACCCAAATTCAGTGGATACTGATACCGTGGTAAATGATACGGCAGAATCTTTGTGTACATGCAAGTCGTAATCGTTATGATTAGGAGATCTGGGTCGTTAAATAGCATGTCATCACTATCCTCAGCTACTTTCTACTATCGGAATACTAGAGAGAAAATTTGATCTACATAAACTAAGAGCTTTTCGCAAGAAAGTGAAAGTTTGTGAACCGAGGTAATCTCACATCACAATTGAACCTATTAAACGTCGCTTCTGTCTTAATTTGTGAGCAGTTGCTGCTTCAAAGTTGTCAAGGACCTCTACTCACGATAGGGGCAACAGGAGAGGTTCTTCAGCGTTAACGTGTGTAAACAATCTTGTATTGTGATAAGTCTAGGGAAGGAAGCTCTCCGTAGGGAGAGATTCTATGTATAGCTAACTACTGGGGGTGTGGGCGCCAGAGGCCACAACAAAAGTGAGCCGGGCGAGTTATGGCCATCACTAGGATACACTTCGGAGAACATGTACCCTTAGATTAACCAGCCTAATCAACCTTGACAATATCCAATCTTTGAATAAACTTCAATTTGCCCATCTGCCCCAGGACTTGAGTGACCGAAGACTCTAATACCATCTAGCACGGGAAGTGCATATGTTTCGTATAGAAGCGTCACATCCGCCACGAGAGATGGTTTCCAGGTCCTTCTTCGATGTGGACCGAGCCCATTTGCTCACCATGAGATAAAGTTATTCACAAAGGCTAAGGTCAAACTATCCTCTGGCGCTTAGCTATCTACAGCAGCTATATACCGCCAGAACCTGAACACTTTAGCTGAAGAGCTACTAACTTGTCTTTACTCCCCTGGTCCGTCGAAAGGCGATTTGTCAAATACCAGAGACAAGAAAGTTGGGCCCTCGATATAGGAAATTATCATTAGACCCATTATTCCCGTTTCTGTGCCAAAGTGCATAGTGTGCTAATGAAACATTGCTAAAGCAATATTGTTGTGTTATTGCAACTTTTGAACAAACCAAACCTTTACGATAGATTTATCCAAAAGTGGCCACTGTCCGAGCAAGAAAGAAGATTCAGGTGGTTTTTTTCTTAGAGACGGATTATCTTAGCTACAATATTTCCAATTTGGGAAGCGGAATGCAGCAAAACGTCTGTACAGTGAGATGATGAATAGTCACGTGAAAAATACTCGATGACTCAGGTAGGTGGAGTCGCACATATGGTAAATGGCTCTAATACCAAACATCGAGACAATAGAGAAAATTATCTGATCCGGAGAAATTTACCGTTGGCTGTCTCAACTTGCCTAAACTTGGGGTCTCATTGGCGGAAGTCGAACATGATCAATGCGGAAGGACGATTCCGTGGTCAATTCGGCAGTCATACCCACTAGTTACTATGGAGGTTGATCCGGGGCAATATTAACGCACCAAAAGCACATCTTGTTAAATATATGACCAGCTGAGCTCCGGAATACCGGGCTCCTGATCCTTAATTATTCTCTTGGAAACTTACATTCCTCAATCGGCTTTGATGGCCGTACCATGTTCTCATCTAGGTCTGTAATTCGTGCCTATCTGGGACGGAAGTTTCTAGAGAAGTGGTGGTGTGGTGTAGATTGGGGCTAGTGCCGTCTGAACTTTCGTTATTGCTGATTTTCATAAATAGGAATGATGTTCCCTATAGATCCGTCTAGTCGTAGGTCAAATAAATCCTCATTTCCCCCCCATTATGCACTTGTTTTCCACACTAACCAAGTTTGCGACCATTCCATTGGTCTCCGCGATCGATGTCTCAAGAGGTGCTGTCGTGGAAGCTGAATCCGGCTTACTAACAGGAGTAACTGTTGGAACATCTCCGACTGGTTTCTCTGGTGTCGGATTTGTCCAAGGGTTTGATACTGATGGCGACAAGATAACAATCACTGTAGAGAGTTCTAAACAAGCGTTGTACGATGTTGTAATCCGATATGCTGCTATATATGGTGAGAAGCAAACAACGCTCTCCATAAATGGTGCACCTGGAGGATCATCTGTTGTGCTTGCAGATACAACTAATGCTGCTGTGCCGGTAAGCTATTCTACCCGTCATAGCAGCTGTAGCTTGAGCCCTGGCAAATTTATCAACATTGTACTAATTGAGGTAGTGGGCAAATGCCACTGCTGGTCAAGTCCTACTAAATGCTGGAGATAACACAATTTCACTAGCTAACAACTGGTAATTCATCTTTATAGTATATATGCTCTTTTTAGGTTTATGTACTAACACTCCTAGGGGATGGTATTTTATTGACGCTCTCTATATAACTCCAGCTTCTGCACCAGCACCGCACAAAGTTAGCAATAAACTCGTTGCTCCTAATCCACTACCAGTGACACAAGCTCTTTTCAATAAGCTGCTATCAAAATATGGAAGCGGGGAGATATTTTCAGGTCAGGCTGAACTCAGCGGAATCACTTATCTTGAGAATAACGTAGGGAAAACACCAGCTATGGTGGGACTCGATTTAATTGACTATAGCCCAACGCGTGTTGTAAGTTGGGATATCGCAAACTCCCGAGCTTTCATTGATTAATGGTTATAGAAATACGGCACTGTAGGTGTATCAGTTGAAGATGCTCAAACATTCGACGCTCGTGGAGGACTAGTAAGTTTTCAGTGGCATTGGAACGCTCCAGCGTAAGTCTAACATAAGCCCTAAGCATGTAAATCCCTCTAATCGAACTCTAGTGACCTCATCAACAATGATACTGTTCCTTGGTGGTCAGGGTTCTACACTTACGCAACAACTTTCGACTTAAAAGCTGCATTGGCCAACCCAACTGGCGAGAAATACGCACTTCTCATCAGCGATATGGATGCTATCGCAAAGCAGCTTTTGAGACTTCAAGCCGCCAATATACCAATCCTGTGGAGGCCACTTCACGAAGCAGAAGGGGGATGGTTCTGGTGGGGAGCTTATGGACCTGAATCATGTAAGGCTTTGTACAGACTAATGTATGATCGCTTTACCACGGTTCACAAGCTTCGCAATTTGATCTGGGTCTGGAATTCTGTTTCTCCCGCCTGGTATCCAGGGTCTGATGTTGTTGATATTCTTGGTTATGACTCATATCCACCCATTGGTGATCATGGACCTGTCAGTACACAATATCAACAACTTATCGCCCTAGGTGGCGACACTAAGATGGTCACTTTACCTGAAGTTGGGAACATCCCAGATCCTACAATTCTCAAAGCCTATCATGCCGATTGGAGCTACTTCGTTGTTTGGAATGGAGAATATATAGAATCAGAGACTTACAACCCTCTGGCCTTCAAAAAGCAGGTCTACAACGACCCCACAGTGCTCAAGCTCACGGATCTCGGCAATTGGAAGGGAGGCTTGACCGCTACGACTTCAATGACTTCTACTAGGAGTGAGGTTTCTTCCACATCTAGCAAACTCATTATGACAAGCAAGGTCTCTACCACTACGGCTAGTATTCCAGTACCCACCCAGTCGCTATGGGGACAATGTGGGGGTATAGGCTACACAGGTCCGACTGTTTGCACGACTGGGTCAACATGCGTGAAGTCAAATGACTGGTACTCGAGCTGTATACCTCGATAATACAGACTGTTTGAATCATTCTTGTACATAGCTTGACTCGAGAAATAATGTAAATAAATGCGCAGTTTACATTCCAATAGGGATGTGGGGTTACTCGAATAATCAACACTTAAGACGAACAACGTGAAAGTACACGACGTACTTCTTAACGGGTCGAACAAACTTGACGATTATTAATTCAATTATGAGTGAGATAACGAAGTAAACAGCATCTAAGAGTCAGGGTGATAGAAATATGACGCGTAAAAAACCTGTCCTCCGGTTCCTCGGGTCATTTATAAGTATCTGATTGATATACGATAGGAAATTTAATTGTCGAAGGCAGAGGCTGGGGTAAAAGATTTCGGACAACACCCATATTTTCACACACGCTAGCGAGCTTCGTGCTTTTGCAGAAATCGATTGAAGGGTGATCATAATCTACCAAACCTACATATCTCAATAGATTCTATTTTCAAATTGCGCACGGCAGTGGCTTCTGAGTCCAAACGCAAAAACCCATGTAACTACCACAGGATTGTCCATCTCAAGTCCACCGTGGCTTGGTCTAGAACTCGCCGTTGCCAGATTCAGCTCAAGACGGAAATTTCAGCCGCAGTGGTGTCAATATCACAAACAAATTAAGCGAACTGGTGTGCATAAGACTGTTGCAAGGCCGTAATGGAGAATTGACAACCATGAGCATCAGATTTGCTGAAATTACAACTTTGTAATTCCCTGTGATCACATATTTGAAGGGACTATATAATAACCGTTAGGAACTATGGGATCATCAGGTTCGCGCCTCGAATACAAAACTCTGCAAGGCTCTCAAATACGCTTGCTACAGTTTAAAGATAATTCCTCGGCCACTGAAAATATTCAATTACGCTTAAAGCATTATGACACAGCAAAATCTATCCCTCCGTACATTGCGCTGTCTTATGTCTGGGGTTCTTACAGCAAGGACCGAGCTATTAAGGTCAACAATCGATTGGTCCCTGTTACCGACAACCTATATGATGCGCTCAAGCATATTCGAGATGTGTTGACAAACTTTCGAACGGGCATTGCTGAAGCAACTCAAAAGGACCAGGGGGCCCCATTGTTCTGGATCGACGCTATCTGCATTAATCAAGAGGATCTCGATGAAAAATCGAGGGAAGTTCCTAAAATGACACAGATATACTCGAAAGCTTTCACAGTGCTTGTTTGGCTCGGTACAATCCAAAGCCTTGAAGCGGAGCCAGCTGGTTTTAATTTTCTTCTGACAGTACTGGATATGGTAGTTCCAGTAGCAGACTTCCAGAAACCTCAGCTAGAGCTCCATCACAATTCTAGACCAGCCATGTCCGATGATACCGCAGCAGATCATCTGAAGATATATGCGAGGATTCTAATGAACGACTGGTTCAAGCGCGTCTGGGTGCTCCAAGAATATTGCCTTAGTCAGCGGCAGCCTACAGTCCTCCTGGGGCACGCCATGCTATCATTTCAGGCGCTGTATGGTTACGCGCCAAACCTCGAGCAGGTTGCCAATAATCCGGATCCAGAAATACGCAATAAGCTTGGATCTCTCGCCAATCTTGTCCAGAGCCTGGCAAAAGTCTCTTTTGGGCCCACATATATGCCTGAACATTTTAGCTCATTTGATTTCAGACAAAGATCAACTGCGCAGAGGCTGCTATGGATCCTCATGAATCTCGGCTCCAAGGTTTCAACTGTGCCTCATGATCAGATCTATGGTGTACTCGGATTAATTGGCATGGATGCCCTACCAAGTGAGCTTCGACCCAATTATAGTCTACCCTACCAAAGTGTGTGCAGGAGTTATTCAAGATATCTGATAGAAGAAACTAAGGATTTGAGGTTTCTGATGTTCTCTAATCCACCTTTGCTGGAGGAAGAGCCCAGCTGGGTAGTTGATTTCCGAACGATATCGCCATGGGCCCTTGAACCTCAGGTAGCTCATACTGGACACTTTACTAAGGACGGGAAAGGGTTAGTGGTTGAAGGTGTCAAAACAGGTCATCTTTTACAAGTAATCCCAAGAAATGTTGGTGATATAAATCATCAGATCGCATCTATACGTCAGTTCCACAATATAGCTTTGGTTGCTTCTGCTAAAATAAAGCGCCTGCCTCTAGAAAGAATTTGGCGGCAGTGGTTCACAGAATTTTTGCGATACACATGTGGACAAACAGAAGGCGCATTGGCTACGGCTGATGAATATAGCACATTGGAAGACTTCCTAGATACAGTACATGCCAATGCGAATGAGCGTATAGATGAGATCGATCGTCATTGGGTGCTGTCGACCTTTGGGGGCCATGACTATGTTCTGATAGACGATGGGACAGTGGCTAGATGCATGTTAAGGAAGTTTTTAAATGATAGTGGATTACAGTACGAAGTCTGGTCCCTCAAGGGAACCATGCAGCGCTATGTCATTGCTCGAGATGATCGCAATCAGCATCGCTATGCTGGGTGGGTAACTGAATCAGCCGTAGAGGAATTTAACCATGATTTCTTCTCTAGGCACCAGGTTAAGCAATGCACCTTGGTATAGAAAGTTCACCGTACTTTTTACAGCGCTGTAAATGCTAATATCCTACTATTTAAAATTCTGAAATCTTTTCACTTGGGTGTACTTGTTTAGTGGGTGAACTATCAATAATATAAGTAGTATATTCACTTTGACGTGTGAAAATGCACAAGGATGTGTCAGTTCATATCGTAGCCACCTGTTCCACTTATTGCATCCGTGAGAGATGAATTGCGGTGAAAACTTCTGGTTGATTTCCACTACTACAAAAATAATTTCGCTGCTTACTAGTATTACGACGTGGCAAGATGTGGTCCTATATTGGGTAACTGACTATCATGATCGGCTCCGTTGGAAGGTGGCACAACTGCTAATAAAGAAACCGATGTATATTAACAAGATGCCTCAAACTTGAAAAAAAGAGCGTAGGCAGTGCCTCACAAATATGGTGTAATTTTGATCACAAAGAAAACAAATAACAGAAATGGATCAAGTAGTCACAAGTTTTGACTTATATAGACTTAAATAGAGTGTATGAAGAAGATCCCAGACACGAGGCTCATCGTTGCGGTCGACCTCTATTTCCAACTTCAATCTTGATGTTCAACCACTGTCTGATGTGCGTGTCATCTTAAGAGGAACGCCAGCTCACAAACCTGAAGTCTTCAAACCTGCCCAATAATTCACAATCATCCGCTTGAGAAAACACTCGCCCGGTTGTACTGGCTCTCGATTCCCCTCTGTTACCGAATCCATATTCTTCTCCACCCAATTTACCGTTCTCGCTCGATTTAGCGGACAGTCTCTGGGACGGGTATTCACATCGCAGATGTAACAAACGTGCAAGTCGCTATTAGACGCCATGAATTCTGATCTGGTTTGAGTGGCGGTGCTTGAGACTGCCGAGCTTTCATTGTGGTCGGTGGAGACATGTTTCATGGCGGGCTCGGTATGTCTTCTGAAAAGAGGCATCTTGACGTCAACCTATCTCCTTTCAAAGAGTCAAGCGCGGATTACTTTTGGATTGGAAATCTGGTCGTAGTTGCTGGCCAGTCTTCCAACTCTTCCAACAAAGTAGTTGGAACTGAAGTCAAACGATATTCGAAAAACTGTCCTGAGATGGCTTTTTATCTCCTCATGATCCGTTGTAACGGAGCTGAGATCCGTCGCCGAGCTGAAAAAAAGATGAATCAACCGTGAATATTGACGAAGACGGCTGAGCCTACCTACTGGGGCGAAAAAGAGAGGGGGGGGGGGACGCGAATTGCGGGTTACGTTGGGAATTCCACAGATGTGCACGCAAAGAAGGTACCTCAATCACTACGGGGTCAGTGAGAGATACCTCTATGGAGGTACGCGCGTAATTTTACTAGACCTGTTAGGGAACGAAACCCCTCTTCTCTTTGTATGACCGAGTAATGTTGATAAGCCTGTATTGTTAGATAGACAAAGAACAAAGCGCGCCAAGCGGCCCCCGATCGATTGCAATCAGTGAGGAGATTGTTAGATCAAGATGGGGAAAATATCGACTGATAATTGGCGGATCTGAGATTGTTAAAAGGCTGGCGGGCGTAGGGGTCCGAAGGGGTGGTAAAATAAAAAATCTCTTCTGGACGTAGCTTCTAAAGTCGCTGTTATAGCGGATGTAAGCTGGACATTGAAGGCCTGAGTATATGCAACTGAAGCTAGAAACTTCGGACTTCCAGAATATTAATCTCTAGGCAATATACGCGATAAAGAGCCGCTGCAGGTTTCAGACAATGGGTCCGATGTGAGTATCAGAGGCTCGGTCTTCTAAACCATCGTTCCTAAGGACTCAAAGACCGCCCCCTCTCATATGGAAACCCTTTGAAAGAATTGCCATATTACTAGATTTAGGGTCTCGGAAATGAAACCAAAACAAATTGCAGAGTATAGAACAGCAAACAAGCAGGACTAGAATGTGTAGCGTTGCTGGCTGGAAGATGAAAGTCCCTGCAAGAATTGAATGCAGTCTATGCATCCAGGTACAGTTCAAGGAGAACTGGACATCATCGTTTTTGGTGGATCCTCTTGGTGAGTTTCACTTCAAGGCACTGTGCGACCGTACTGCTGCCTTTTGAAAAAACACGGCATCAGAAAGAAAAACCGTATTCAGCCACCTGAAGAATCTGCATTCACTTTTTTACGTGTATACAAACCAATGTATGTAAGACTCCTCTGCTCATAGCGTGCACTTTATTAAACCTGCCTAGAGCTTACCATGTCTGTTACTATTCAGAATTTTACCTTAAAACAAATTCTTCTATCTCAGGATCCTTGCTCATAAACTCCCCATACATGATGCCATGGACGAATGCCTCCCCAACTAAAATACACATTCCATCATCGCATCTTCTTAAAACATATGGAAACTTAGCACCGGGAAAGATAACAATGAGATCTCCATTCTCTACATGTTTAGGAGCAAGACCAACGAACCCTTTCACGGTCAGAAATGGTCTGCGCTCAGCTTGTTCTCCCATCATCATATAATAACTTCTGAACGTATCCGTCACTGGAGCTTCAGCATTCGGCCTATGGTTTGTCCATTCAATGTAGTCCGTAACGACTTCTGCGTGCCCTAGGTGACATTCATCAATCGTGGCGCGTCGAACAAACCCCGTAGAATAGAAATCAGCCACAGGAACGCGTTGATATGCTGTTTCTCGGGCAGAATGGTCTGCGTAAATCTCCACACCAGATGACTTGAGCTTCTCATTAGAAATCTGGCAGAGAGACATTATATTGTGTAGATATGTGACAGCCTCGTGGCGATGCACCATGCTTAGCCATTCCCCTTGATTGCACTGGGGTCTGAGTGATTCGATAGAGTCTACGAAGAACCCATCTATTTTCAGGTGCGAGATTGGAAGACTTTGATCTAGATTTCTTACAAATTTCGTAGAGCCTGATGCCAAATATGGCGTATCCCAGGGCAATTGTCCGAAGGGCTGCTTTACGTCCTTTCGCCAATCAGGGACCCACGAGGGCATAGTTGAATCTTTTTCGATCGGTTGAGAGAAGGCGAGGATATCAACGTGGCCAGAGGCGATCAGGGCACGAGTGGCACTACAGTATACGGCACTACATGAATTTGTCTGTACGTAATCTGGAATGATGCGAATGACTCCTCTGTCCTCCGCCATCCCAAGAAGTGCCCAAATTCTGTCCCTGTCATCTGTTGCCTTTCTTCCGACACGGGTTCTAGCGAGAAGTTGGATGAGATTAAGTCTAGCCTCACCGTTGTCCTGAGCAGAGTCTTGATATCGGAGTCGCATTCCTGAAATGAAGGTTGCGGTTAGCGGCATTTCGGTGGAAATGATAGAGTCAAACTGTGATTTCAATTCGCAGTCTGATGGAAAATCGCCTTCAGTGGAAGCTTCCAACAAATTTGTTAGCAGCTTTACAAGCTGAGTAGTTAGAAAGGTGCGCATGTAAATAATGTACAGCATAGCGGCATGCAGAAATGGAAATTCTATTTTCAGATTGCCGCAGTACACTTCGACGTTACGAGAAACCACAATCTCTTGCAAGATCCAAACGCGACTCCAGTACTGACGCGATAAGAGGTTGCAGACCCCCTTAAGGAGACGACATGAGTCTTCCAGATGGGCAAGAGAGGAGTCGAGCATAGATTCAACGAGCTTTGCAGCTTCGTTCTCAGCCTGTGCGGCACCAGGTGGATCTTTGATTGATAGAGTAGTCATTCTGATAAAAAGGTCAAAGGCTCCACATTCAATGACATTCTTCCCAATCTGAGCAAGCTGGGTCATGATATCGTCGCTGTTATCGTCGGCTGGCCCGAGCCATACTCTCGTACGTTTGGCATATGCATAAATGTCTCTCATCAGGTGGAGTTGCTGACTTTTCTCAACATAATCCTCCTGGTTAATGCAAAGGGCATCCACCCATAAAAGTACTTCGCTTGTCTCCTCGCGGAAATGGTGCAATGCTATGTGGAGATTTTCTGTCACCGGCACATCCGTCCCATTTACCTGTATGGATTGTCCATCCGAGGTTCCCCAGGTGTACGACAGTGCCTCGTAACATTGGCTCCTAGCTATCCTGATTTCAACAGGATAGAGATCGCAATATATTGGCACATTTGTTTTACCTTGGTCTGAGAAAGTCTTCAAAGAAGAGGATCGCGAATGAAGTCGCAGCAGTCGTATTTCACGTGTCGAGTCGAGTCGAGTGTAAGGGATGCTCATTGTTTCAAAAACCGATAGTGTACAAAGCGCGGCTTGGACTCATCAATATTCCAAAATCAAATTCAGAGAACGTGAATAGAGAACAGAAGTAAAATGTGAAGTTTAGGGAGCAATGTTTCGTGTGATAGTGCGGCTGAGTGCAGCTGCGAAGACCGTTCTTGCATGAGGCTGTATGGAAAAGAGAAATCATCGCCACATTTATTTCACTGAGCTTCTGGCTTAGCTGAAATTCTAAACTAGGTCCTTGCCGGCCAATAACAACTAAACTATACATAGAGACCCTTTTGGTATATGTATTTGTAGTCCACATAAGCTACAACCCGCCTAGCTTATAGCCTTCAAAGAAAGATGAGTAACAATATAGGGATAACCAAGTCGCCTTCACTCTGTGCTTAGTACCGCTCGAACTGTCGAATTCTCGCTCTATAAAGAAATGAATCTCGAGAAAAAGAGAAGAATTGATGTTGTTGATATTACGCTTGATCATGTGCTCAGCGCATGCCTCAGGCGCCAATTTTCACTTCCCGAATCAGCCCGCTTCCATTTCTCATCGCTATAGCTTCATTTCAAATTGCCATTGAACTCACCCACAACTCCAGTCTAAGCATCCTACACAATGGTTTCTCAAGTAGACTCTCTCTCCAGCTAATCAGCGACTTTGGAAACAGCTAACCTCTCCCAGCGGTTAAGCGGTATCACTGCCGCCTCCAGCTTACCCAGCAACTATCCCACATACAGGAGTCCTTATGGCCCAAAGTACGTTGGCACACTCGCATAAATAGCCATGGCAGAACTCGGAAGCTGATGGGTACAGATATAAGGTCCAACCACACATCCAAGGATGGACTCTCAAGCAGGCAACCAAGCTGTATGTTTACGCTCCCCAATATCTCGGAGACTCGATAAACCGCGAATCAACGAATACAACGTCGGCAGAGAGGCTTTTAGCTTACTTTGATACACTGGCTGATTGAACATAGCGGCGTTACACTTGGAGGTTTTGGTGCCTCTCTAGGATTCTTCGCGTTTTACATTCTCTCCGATGCCCCAAGATTCCGAAAGGATCTTATGCAAGTACGCAACCTCCGGAGCGATAGGCTCCATGAATACTGACGATGATTTCCTAGAAACTCCCAATCATTGGCAAGACATATGTCCGGGAAATACCAGCATCTGACAACGTACGTTCATCCTCACCTCCGAAAGAGTTACTATCGCTTGCGGGATATGCCGATGGAAGGTTGGCTTGGTATATTGCACCAGCATACGTTGAAGCCTTGGTTGTATTTTTTACTTTTGTGAAGTGGTTTAGACACATTGGCTGTCAAGACTGCTGGCTCATCTGGCAAGAAAGTAGACCCATTACTATGCTGGAGCAATTGCCACCTCGACATGTCCACAGCGGATATGTCTGTAGCATCATTAGCCCCCAAGTCACCACTACTAGAGCGCTGCTAATATTGACGCACAGCCCTTCTGAGCACTTAAATTCTTTTGGTTCCAGGAGAGTAGAGTGGAGGAATACCAAGCGGCTGCAAGCACCCTGTATCATACAAAAAGGCCCAATAGACATTGATTCTTCCATACCATCTAACCTCTGTCTTCCCGAATGACTTGTGATAGGCATTTACCATTAGTATTGACAATATGTAATTTTGTATTGGTGGTAGTCTGTTAATAATAGTTGGTTAAATCTCGGTTCGGTTCTAGAAAGTTCTATGTTGGACTGGTAAGCAGCAAGGCTGAGTTCTAACTCAAACACATTCCTTCCGGAACTTGTTCAAGCACCTACAGTAATTCACGATCTATCCCAGGATGGTTGGTAGTACCTGTATCTATAATATTGCATAGCAGGAAGCTACTTGCTGTGGTTTGGAATAATTCTAGAATAACTACCCCGCAGCTGAAGGCAGGACAACAACCTCTCCACTACGAGGCTGAACATCACCAAAAGTCCTTATTTGCATTATCCAAACAGTCTTGAAGCATTTCACAAAGACAATAAAGCCCGAATAGCCTCTGCAGGCTCCCAAAAGGCTCGGTCTACTTGTCAACAATGGCCGGCGATAGTACAGCCCGTTCTCAAGCCCTGAAGTACAAGGAGGAGGGGAATACTTATTTTCAAAGACAAGACTACACCAGTGCAGTACGTCTCTACACAAAAGCGTCCGTCTTGTCCTTTCCTATTCACCATCTCGCAAACGTTGCTAATTGCCGCTTCTAGTATCGAATATGACCCCCATAACGCCCTCTTTTATACGAACCGTGCCATGGCATCCCTCAAACTTTCACCCCCCAACTATAGACAAGTTGCCGCCGACTCCTATGTTTCCCTCGATCTACTACCAAAAAACTTGAAGGCATATTTCTTCCTTGCTCAAGCCCAGATTGAACTTGGCATGTGCGCCAAAGCTCTCGAAAGTGCGAAGGCTGCACATAGGTTATGCGTTGAAGAATGTATGATGGTGCCCATGGGGAAAGGTTCATCCAATATCGAGAAAATCACCGCCTTAGTACTCCGCTGTAAAAAAGAGTGGTGGGAGGAGCAAGAGAATGAACGGTTACATAGGAGGAGTGGGTTACTGACGGAATTGGTGGGACTTTTGGAGAGAAGTGAGAATGAGAGCGAAAAGGAGGAAAAGATTGGGGAATTAAGGAGTGTGTTCGAGATGGCAAGGATCGGGGGAGAAGACGCCAGACATCGTAAAGTTCCAGACTGGGCGATAGATGATATCACGTTTTCGGTTATGTTGGATCCTGTCATTGTGTGTAGCTGTTTTCATTTCTTATTAATTGCTTGCTCTCTTCCCTTTTGGGTTTCCTCTGAATCGACGCACTTAGCTAATTGCCTGCAGACCAAAAACGGACAATCCTATGACCGCTCTTCGATAATGGAGCATTTAAAACGCAGTCAGACCGATCCTTTGACCAGAGAACCACTCAAGCTGGAGGACCTGCGCCCAAATCGGGCGCTAAAGGAGGCATGCGCGGATTTCTTGGCGGAGAATGGATGGGCGGTTGACTGGTGATAATTCTGTCCTTAATAGAATTGCCTACAAGATTCATTGTAAGAAATCAGGATGGTGTGGCCAAATGGAGTCGGGATATATTTGGGTGGATGATATTACAGCATTATGATTGCATCTGGTCGGCGTTGAAGATGACTTGAATATATAATTCACAATAGCGTGCGTACTCGCAACTCTAGCGAAAATTTGAAGCGTATCTTGATAAGTCTTGATTTTATATGTCCAAAAAGATGAGATGTTAGGTATCTAGGAATGACTGAATGTATGAGCACACTCTTACCCTCCCTGTAAAAGAGATGTCAAGTCTGAAGTCGTATGCTATGTCATGTATACATTGTTGCATAGCACTTCTCGCATTCATTTCGTCTCTTCACGTATGCTTTCTTACGCTCCTATGTCTTTTTCCACTTTCCGCTCCACCATCGTACTAGAGCATCATATGCTCATATGTAAGCCAAAAGCTGAATTCGAAACAACCTATGAAAATGCGGCAAGAAGTCTTATACATTGACATTATTGACAACCCTAAAATTGTGATTATTACTCCCTGGTTGTAGCTGCAGGGGCTGGATATAATAGATGGCGTCCCAGCGTTCTACGAGCCCCTTGGCCAGTTCATCATCCAGAAGTGTTAAGCTAAATGGAGGGGAGTTACGTCGGAACATTTTTAAATCCTATTATTTACTCGCAGTCGTCGTCTATCCATCTGGCAATATGTACCACCGTAGCGGTATTTTATGGAGGCTGTGCCACTCACTCTTTGTGATCAACAATTGTGATCAGCAGTTTTGACGTCAAATCAGTTTTGGTTACTGGGCTTCTTGGACCTCAAAACCTACTAAAATAGCTTGAATTTTAGTGGTGCTTATCTCAGACTTGCTATAATTCATACAAAGATTTCCGAGCTACATGATTGTATGAACACCGCAAACGAATTATTATATATTAGGCTTTCTTTTCTCGGTATGTCTCTCTACGTTAATTATTAGACAATAAGCGTGTCATGGTCAGAGCCCGGGAGTCAGACTGACATGCGCCACAGGGATGTGCATTAGCGCTTACGATAGCGAGCGCTGCATTTAACCTCAAAGGGATTAGTCCAATGACGCATTTTAGCTCCGAAGGCTGAAAGTGTAACTCCACATACTGATATGTTGTGCTTGTCGGAATACCAAAGATTTTGACATTTCATCGGTATATAAGAGCATTGCTCCCACAACTAAATGAAAAAGGCTAATCCTAACACACATACTCTACTATCTCACAAGTCTTGCACAAAATTATTATAAGACATTATGGAGTTATCACCTCTTGTTTCTAATACTCAGGCGGTACGTAATACCACAGAAATAACACCGGACCCTCCTGTACGCCAACAAACCTCAGCCGAGAGTCAAACGCTACAAATTGATTTCTTATGGAGTAAAGGGAAGGCGAGTATCACCAGAAAAGGCGATCCAGATGCCACACCCATTTACATGGTCGAATGCGAGCGCTGGTACAAATCCAAAATCATCTTCAAGTCTTTGCCCGACAACTCTATAATCGGCACCGGCATCCCCCACGCTATATCCATCTCTCCTTCGTGCGTTGTACACGACCACCCTATTACCCTCCAAGCTCTCAAGTCTCTCAAAACTTCCTACACGCACCTCTCTCCTGCCTTCTCCGTCGATGGTATTGAACCCATGCCCATGACCTGGACTTCCACCGCCAATTTCAAGACTTGGGATTTTGTATGTCTAGATGTAAATCAGATTCCCGTTGCTCGTTTCTCAGCAAGATGGTGGGCAATAAAGAAATTCGCATACATTGAGTTTCTTGGGGAACATGAGCTGAGCGAAGCGGTCAGGGATGAGATTGTGATAATGGGAACGATGCTCTATTTTGGAATGGTAGTCCGAATAAACAATCCACTAAATTTAGTGGGCAGTGTACTACATACTACAGGCAGTAGCGACAAGAAGAACCTATAGAGGAGTGGTTCTCTGATTAGGATTAGGACAGGGATAGTGGGAGGCTATGAGATGGAAAGAATGAGAAAACTTCAAGAATGTACGATCACCTATTATTCACGACGGATTTACGGAACTCGAATACGACTTCCACATAGATATTACATACCCATCAATGCCTCTTCAGTACTGATAGAATTTTCTTTATTTGTAGTCGCCAATAAGTACTCATTGATAAATAATTGTGAGAATGCCTAAACTTATCTTGTAACATTAGTTAGCCTTATGGATTTTAGTGAAAACTTCATTAAAAGAAAAAATGTCAAGTTCTACTCCGTACACTCGATGGCTCATCAGTGAGACGACTAAATGGAAATTACAGTTTGACCATCATATGCTTGACAATATCTGAACAGTTAGATATACCGCTTCCACATGAGTGCATCATAATCATTGCTACCAGTCTAGCTTCTCCAGATTGACGCAGGTTTCCTTCATCCTATATTCCCCCAAAGAATTGCTCTTTAACTTAAAGTCATGTGATTGTGATTGAATCCTACGAAGTTACGAAGTACAAATGTCTTCTGCAACTCTAAAGAGGCTAGTTTTGATTTTGATTGATGGCTTCTTAAAAGTAGCGTCATTAAGGCATTATTTGGGTAACCTTATCTCACCTTTAGCCTATCCAGTTCGTCTAATAACTTTAAAATAGGGATTTTGCGCAATGGTTAGTAGAATGGTTGCCAATTAAACGGGCGCCCTGATTTAATGACTACATAATAGAAAAGTAGCGTTTGCGTTAGCGTTACGTGATGCCTTCGCGAATGAAGTTCTAAAGATCCGATATTTCCTGGTAGCCAAATAATAATTTTGTGTCCACCAGTTTTGTTTCCCAAAAATAACTTAATATAAATTTTCTACTCAGTTTCGATGATAAAGACGAGAGTTCTATAGCTATATTGCCTTCTTCCAATATCATTCTGGGTATATGACCACCCGTTGCTCTTGCTGTGGCCAGAGCTCCACAATAAGAACCACGTGACATGATTGAACTAATACTTGCCTGGGATTTTACCTCTGTTGCTAATTCGAGATCTAAATACGTTTTGAGATTTCTTATCAACACTTGAGATCAAAATCAATGAACAGGAGAAACTATGTGATCATTTTGAGTTCCTAGCCCCTATCTTCCTCGCTTATGATGAGACGCGCTAGGCTCTGGCCCCGTTACAAAATTTAGCTTCCACCTCTCAGAGGTCCAGCTTCCAATTGAAACCCCATAACCACACAACAATCCTTGCACAGATCACGAGCTTTACCATGCTCAGATCTCTATCGTGGCTGAGATGCCGCAGGCACATCCCCGAATCGCTGCGATTTGGTTCCCCCAAACTTATGAAACGCGCCCAAGAGCGTCCAAGTGCGTCCAAGTGCCGGCAAACCGTGAAACATCATACACCAACTCTATTCTCGAGACCGCGAGACTTGTGAGGTTTGAAAGATGTCGGAAACATCTCGTAGAAATGGTCTGTGTGCGTTCTCGGATCTTCGGTGGATGGCCTACTGGTGGTCGATCTTCGGATCCTTGTGATATTTATAGGGCGGGAGTTTCGTCTGGGGAGGGGATCGAAACAACCTGTTTGAGTTATTACTTTTGGGACGTATGGCGCTATAGTTCGTTTGTTGTTTGTCTTGGTCTAGATGGATTTAGCTGATATTGATAGAAACTTTGTTAGACCTGCTCGTTTATTGTGAGGTCGAGGAGAACTTTGGTTTGTAATCGAGGTAAAGGTAAAACACATGCCTAGTGAACAACTTTTCAGCCAAAGAAATATGACAACCATGACATCAAAGCTTTTAAATCTGTAGCCATTGTTCATTTTGGGTTAACACCCGAACCTCCTAAAACATCACTATAAAAAGTGACTAGACCAGATTCGACATTCATGAAGCTCAAGTAGTCGACGGCTGAAGTCTCAAACAAGAACCACCCATACTCTTCCAGACTTAGAGCTGCATTAACACCAGGAATGGAACGTAAGTATCCACCAGCTCTTCTCATTTGCGGAGAATAATATCCAATCGCAACTCTAGTGTTTCGATTTAGTATCTACCGAAGATTCAATGATGTATTACTTTCCGATCTTTATGACTGCTAGAACTGATATATAAGTCTGATGTCCGGCCCTCTCAAATCAGTATCATCAGCATCACTCGCAGCTTCTTTCTAGTTCCTCCCTTTCAATCTCTTCTCCACATTCAAGACGCCGGCCGTTTTCTTATACAGTCTTTTTATACATTCAACTTTATAATTCAGCAACCGCAACTATGCAATACTCATCCGCAATTCTCCTAGCAGCATTTGCTGTCACTCAAATCGCCGCCCATGGTGTCATTACCGAAGTGCGAGGAGCAAATGGTAAGCAGATACTCTTCTCGTGCTTAGAAAGATTTCTCACAAGTTCTAGGTGTCGTTATGCCCGGCCTGACAGTCGTCGACGGAACACCAAGAGATTGTGCACAAGCTAGCTGTGGCTCGCAAGACGATACAGCCGTTATCCGTGCCAGAGAGCTTGGTACTGCTAAAGCCTCAGCATGTGGCCGGACCAAGGCCAACGGACCAGTTGACCCCGCTAGAATGATGGCCATCTTCATGGACGGAGCAGCAGGAAACACCACAGCGGTCAAACAGGCTCGGGAGATCCATCTCGCTAAGCGTCAACGTTTCGGTGCTGGCAGAAATGGTGGCGGTAAAACAGGAGCAGCAGCGGCTGGTGGTGCAGCAGGCGGTGCAGCAGGTGGAGCAGGTCTAGCAGGTCTACTCGGTGGACTTGGTGGCGCAGGTGGAGGAGCAGGATCAACAGGTGCAGGTGTCAAGACACCTTCTGGGACTTCGGAGACTGGTGTTCAAGCTGCTACAGGCTTGGGTGCTACAGAAGGCCTCCCAACTACCAATGATGCTGGCGAGATCGACATGACGCTTCATCAAATTAACCAAGATGGAGCTGGACCCTTCACTGCTATGGTTGACGCAACATCTGGAGGAACAGATGTCGCAGCTTTCCAGACTGCTGAAGTCACTCAGAACGTCCCCGGTATTGCTGCTGGTCTGTCTACCGCTACCGTAAGTAACATTATTCCACATAAATACTACCTCCCGCATCTACTAATTGATAATATAGAACATGGACTTTCCTGTTACTATGAAAATGCCAGCCGGCATGGTTTGCAATGGTCAAGTCGGAGCTGCTAGCAACGTTTGTGTTGCAAAGTTACAGAATGCAACCCCCGCTGGTACTTATATAAATTCTCTGGTATATTCGAGCATCAGCTAACATATAACAGGACCATTTGGCGGTGCTATCGCATTCACTCAATCATCTGCCGCCAAGAAGCGAGCTATCACTTTCAACCTCCGCAAGCGTAACTTCGCTCGCATGATGAAGAGAGAATTGACTGTCGAAGAGCTCCTCCGTCTCGCCGAGGAGACCGATGAGTCATGAACTGTTTTATGATATGTATTAGATTCAAAGTAGAATGGGAGGAACTAGAAATTTGGTATCGCGGCGTTCATCACGGCGGGGTAGGAGTTTGGGATGTACAGGTACATCAAAAAAGCGCCAGCCGCTTTTGTTTACGACAAATTTACACTCCTTCTTAAAGTAGTTTTCTTATCAAATTTAACAAAGCTACATGCTCTCACTGTAAAATGGCCCTGCTTGCCTTTCCCATGTGACTAGCCCCAGGTATTTTGCATTAAACGATATGTTTGGTATCCTGGTAAATGTTTGAATCTTGAAACAAACGCTTAATTCCTGTTGGTAGGTAACAAACATACCTTTTCAGTATAGCGTAGATCCTCAGAGCACAGGCATATGCGTTGTTGCTGTTATGAAATCCGGACCCCCGAATACGGCGTCTACGGTCGTTGCTCACAGAGATGTCGTCGGAGTGAGTGAAGTGCAAATAGCTTGGCACTGATTCTCACTAGCACGCCTAAGACTTCGAGATTTATTATAAGCGACAACCACTTGAGTCTCATCCGGTGTTGAGCAGCAATAGGAAGATGATTTCTCATCTGAATCCTAGTCTTTTGACTTCATTTAATTGTAAAAAGTAGGAGACCAAGTTTGAAATCATTTCCTCTATGCCGAAAGTTTAATGTTTCTATTAAAAAAATCTTCATAGTAATAATTAGTATTATGGTAGATTTAAAATTAGAGAAAGACTAAAAGTTAAGAGTATTTTCATTAATGACAATAGCTGTCAAGTCTAACAGTAAACATTACAGCGAAGCCAACGTTTAAGTCGCCACCGTTGGAATAATGAACCCGAGATAGTCTAATAATTGTGGTCTTTTATTTTCGGTACGGCAATGAAATAGATAGTGAAGTACCAGCCACTGTTGTCTACGCTTCGGAATTTGAAACAATGGAACGTTTATTGGATAGGAAAGATACTCTTTATAATTGCAGAATGCGGATCAAATAGTCCGCGAAATTTTAATTGATATTCCTTGTGACGTTTGAACGGAAATTTTTATTTTCTTGACTTCTAACAGAACAGTCATCGGTAACGCTCCTCAAAAACATCGATTTTGTCCTCAGCAACACGTCGTACGGCATCTTTCACGAGAACATTGCCCCCTTTAACCTCAAAAATCTTCCCGATAGTATCGCTCTCCTCCACACATGAAACAAATACATCGGCAACATCTTCGCGGCTCACCTTTGGTGCTGTACCGACTTTCCCAGCTTCCACTTTTCCGGTCCATCCACCCTCGTTGTACCACGTAGGTCTTATGATAGTAAATTTTAAGCCCCTTTTTACATTGCCTTCGACAAGATTTTTGTCCGCCTCAAACTTAGCTTTCATATACTTCGGTAACATGCCCCAAAGTTGAGAACAAGTCTCTAGATCCTCGTCGTTATACCAAGTAGGGGCAGCCTTGCTGCGGTCTCTAGCATCAATGGTGGAAATCAATATAAGACGTTTTGTACATCCAGCCTCTGCCATAGCATCAAATACTTTAATCGCACCATCGCGATCAACAGTTTGATTGAGACTGGGGTCTTTCATTGCCCGCAACCCGCCTCCTGCTGCGAAGATAATCGTATCCGGCGCCTTTGATTTGATGACACTCGCGAGGTCAGTCACCGAAGAATCTTCTAAGGATTGGATGATGGGTATAGCGCCCAGCTGTTGAAGAGTTGGGATGTGCTCTTGTCGCCGGATGATGGAATACACAGTGTATCCTTTCTGGACCAGACGTTCCGTGATAAGTTTGGCCAATTTACCAGAACCACCAAAGATGAGAACAGAAGACATTTTAAGATGCTGATTGAAAATTGGAGAGACAGAAGTTTGTAGCGTGTTGATGATGTTGCTACTATGAAGTTTGGAGTCTGTCGTCTTTTAAACTTGAGCTGGTGATATACTGGTAAACGGGCTAGCAAAGAAACCTGCAGTCTGTAGATTACTTGTTCAGCGTTAACCTGAGCTCATGGTATGCATCAAAAACGGAGTTGCAGGTAGCAATTGGTTTACAGCCAACAACTAGGATTCCGATTCATGAACGGCACGGTACGGCCGTACTATAGACTTACGCACTTAACTGGATTACCAATTAACAAAGTTTGGAGGGTTAATTCATATCTAAAGAATGGTAGTGATGTTCAGATCGTCGCACGGGATCTGACTGCATCCCGTTCCAACTCCGTCTCTGAGTTAACGGAGAATTCCGGCTCCGTCTCCGAGTCGACTGAGGTGTAGACTGCAACTATTTGCCTCGTTACAGATATTTTGCTTCAATTCTTACTTGGAGCATCATTGGGAGCTACAGAATTGAACGAATATTCCATTTACATCCTAGTCGCTAAGTACCTTGAGTAGAAGTTCTAATTCTCGGACCTTCAAAATAAGGCGTGTCCAGGGCCTACAGTCACAAAAATAGGATGGTGCCTCAAAATATTGAACAAAGTCTCTTGCATGGTCTAATCTGGAGAAGAAGGATCTTCGTGATGCAAAGATATCTATGTAGAGTAGTAGCGGGGTTGCTGCCTGAGGCGTAAGGCAACACAAATGCCCTCGAATGTCATTTTCGGCTGCGAAATGGCTTTAGGATTACACGAAGGATGAAAGTAAGAGCTATCCTAATGTATCTATAGTGAAACTATCCTGAAACAAAATTCGAGTTGCAAATCAAGATTACCCCTAGCAAGAAGAAACATTTATCTTATGTTTTTTATCTCTCTCCTGCCCAGCTAGAAACTCGTCTATCAAGCCCCTATAATCCCTTGGCCTATAAGGTGAGAACATCTCGGATATCGGATTACTCTTCCGGTTGGTTTTTATTCCTAAGTCTCTTGCGAGTGAATCAATATACTATGTTCACGAATCAGCAAGTTATTCATTCACAACCACCAAAGAAATGTACATACCGATAAGTAGTCATAAATAGCATAAGCATGTTTTCTCCCCTGCTCCAAATACCTTTTTCTAGACCATGCATTCCACGTCGTAACCTCGATATTCATCTCCTCTTCACTCGGCACATCAATCATCCCAAGCATAAACGCCACACCCCACAAAGCTTGGAACTCCGCGACTAGAGGTGTGAAGACCGAATGAATCAAACCTGGGAAAAATATTGTTCTATCTCCCTTTGCTGCTGCTGCTGGTGAGATGAGCCGGCGGTAAAGTGTGCTGGGTCGTTTTGTTGGAGGCGCGATGTTTGTGTCTGGAGGATATTGGAGGAGGGGGAGAAGCTCATCGACTATCTGCTCCCCTAGGAGATCCAACTTGACTGTTTTTGGGGACTTGTCTATCAGAGAAGAGATGTTGTATTGAGTGCGTAGCTCTTCGCTGAATGTATTGAGATTGGGGAGGAAGCCGGTACACAGAACGACCTCGTCAGTTGTAATTCTCGTTCCATTGCTCAAGACGAGTACATTTTCCTTCTCGAAGCTCAGGATATCTGCTCGGTGGACTGTAACGTCTCCTTCATGGAAAACTTTCCAGAAATGGGGAACACTTGCAAGTCCGAGGCCCGCATTGGCCCAAAATATTCTAGTCAGATAGTCAGAATTTGCCCACTTCCAATTATTGAGGAGATGAATTCTTACCCATAACCAAAAGGAACCGGCCTCAAGTTTGCAGCATTCGCAGACTTCGCATACCCAGCATGATACTCCGCAATTCTCGTAACATTCCTCCAAAATATCTTCGTACAAGCCCTACCTACCTTTGTCCTTTGAAAAAACTTGTACCAAATCCCCTTCGTCTGCATAATGCAAGGACTTAATGTAGACATCGCCCTCGTCGCCATGATATCTACTGTATTAAAAATCTTGAACATTCGGGGAGGCATGATTGCTAGTGGTCCAGAACCATCGGCGCGAATTATCCAGTCGACCTTTTTACCCGATCTGAGTAGCATGAAGACTGTATCGTAAGAAGACTTAGCTCCGCCAACGACGGTTGCATGTTCGAGATTTTGGAGTGCTTCAAGATTTTGGCCAACTTCTGAGGAGTGGATTATTGGTTTCGAAAATCCCTCATGCGGCCATTTTGGAAGGTATGGTTTCGAAGTTGCCCCAGTTGCGTAGATAAGTTTACTACATACTATGGAAGGCGCTCCGGAGATCGTCAGTCTCCAACCTTCGCCTGACTTTTCTACTGTGGTGACGCTGGTTCGAAGGCGGGTGCGCATTGACAGGCCATGATCTACAGCGAAGTCGCTGAGATAGTTATGTATAGTTTCCCCCGGAATATAACGGTCTTTGGAAATGTTTTCTTTCTTCATGGGATAAAAAGAATACTCGAAAAGACCATGTCCAATTTGAGCAAATAGATTAGGATAGATCTTCTCTTTACTCCACACCCCACCGATAGTATCTCCATCGTCCAAGATAATCAAGTTTGTCTCCGGTGCCAGTTTCAAGTAGGTGGCTGCAGAAATGAGACCATTCCACCCTGAATCGAGTTATTATTGTTTTTCAACGATCTTATATCGCAGGTACTCACCAGCCCCGACGACAACAACATCAAAGTGTTCTTCCTTGTTCATCTTGGACAGCATTGAAATATTGAATTTTAGAGGGTCTGCACTGAAATATCTGCTTTTGACGATTGCACTACCTTAGTACCTATACAAGCCCTACTGGTTGGGATGAATGTCCGGAATTTTAAAGGCGCCCCATATTCCAGCCATCACAGTCACCCGGAACAAAATTCTTTATCGAGAATAAGACGGTAGCGATAATGATGTTGCAGGCATCATGGTAGACAATCACATTAAAAGCAACGCGGATTCGTGTTTTGGAGTCCCGTGCCATCGGGTAAGAAAGGGGCGGAGACGAGCCCGTTCCTCTACTCGGAGCAATTCTCCGCCTTAGAACGCCAACCTGTTAACGTCGAATTTTTTTACTGGGAGTTATGTAGTTGGGGAAATATACGACAGCCGTCTAAATGATACCTAGCTGTGTTCTAAGAGTAGCAGTTGGCCTTACGTCTGTACTCGTCGACCTATTCCGAAAAGACCGACTCCCCATCGCTACGATACTCTTGAAGTTTATGAAATTTAAGACGACTATTTAGAGTTTCTGTGTTGTAGACGTTTGGCTTTCTTTTAGTTTCTCTTTACCGCCTCGTAATATCGAAGTGGAGGTAACTGCACTACCTTCAACATGAGAATCCTTCACAGCTGGTTCCTCGTTCTCAGCCTTGTAGGCTTTGGATTACTTTGGGGCGGGATGGCCATAAATGGGACGCTTGATGCTATAAACGCCGTCAAAGCAGCTCACGTCTTCCCAGACGGCACTCCTCTACGAAGCGTTTACCTTCACATCCCGCCCCTTGATGATTTCCTTACAACACTTACAGTGTTTTTCTATAATCTGACAAACGGCAAGAATGCTGCGCCTAGATTGCTATTCTGCGATTTGGCAATAGTACTCCAAGTCGTCGTTCTCTGGATTCTGGTGGAAAGTAGACGTGGGTATAATCGGTCGAGATGGTCTGTTTTGTAAGTTCAAGTCTCTCATTAAATGTAGTGCATAATATTGACATATGGGTATCTAAGAACTCCAGCGTTATGGGGTGTAATGATGAATGCTTTGGGTGCAGCTTTCATCCTTCCAATCTATTGCTTCAGACACCTTAGGAACAACTCGCCGAAGCGTGATAGTGGACTGAACGAACCCGAGGCAAAAGCGCTCCCAATCACTATTGCCGTCTCAGCTGCATTTCCCTTGATTCTAATGTTACCACCAATTTTGGGCGCCCCTACCGAATCACAACAGGGTTGGATCGCCTTGTTTCAAATAACACCGCTGCTTTTCGTAGCTATTCAGATTGTCAGCTCATTGGCCGTCAATTCTCTTGCGACTTCAAAGGAGGACGACTTGGCAGAGAAAAAATACTTGAAGGATTCTTATATATTTGCTGGAATAATTGCTGTCTTAGCGCATTTTTCAGTTCTAGGGATTTCTCTTCTCAGCAACAGTGACTCCATATCGTTTGGAAGTGTCTTCCTTTCCTGGTACACTCATGTTGACCAGTCCACCCCCAGCGGCCTAGTTATGGGCGCACACTTATTTACGCAATTTGATTTTTTCGTAATTCAAATGACGTGCGCTGTATACGCGTACGCACTTCTCGAACCGCTAATAAAAAAGGAACAACATATCAGATTATACAACCAGCCGAGCATTTTCAGAGCACCAGCGGTCGCTAGGCTGGTTATTACAGGCAGTGCTTTGATTCTAGGGCCAGCAGCCACAGTATCTTTCGCTTTTGCTATTCGAGAAGACAGCATGAGGAAAGTACTTGTGCTTAAGAAGAGGTGAGAACACTGCGTGGTTTGCAAGGCTGTTAGCTTATAAACAAAGTGGACCAGAGCAACCTTTAATCGCGGAGGGCGTGGCAGATTTCTAAGGATTTGGAACAGAATGAAAATTCTTGGAGAGTTTTTGGGTCGGAGATGGTACTGTTATTCTAGAGAAGGTTTGAATTATGTATATTGTGCCGACGGTTCTATGTATATTTCACTATGATTGTTTGTATTTCCAGCGTCTACACACCTAAACCTAAAACTCCGTCGGATTCTCGATTAAAGAACATTCGTTTAATAATCTTTTTTTCTATAAGTTCTCGAGTGCTTCTCTTGGGGTGTGATATCTCCATAAGCCTCTACTAGTACTGCGTGAATAACTACAAGTAGTAAAACAAAGACCTTAAAACGACTATAATTTTAGTGTTAAAACTAAACTATACAGAGAACTAGACTCTGCGCAATTATTGATAAGCTACAAGGCTTCCTGGCCATGTTCTCAAGTAACTGGCAAAACACGTGATCCAGAAGAGCCGGAGGAAATCTTCTTCCTCCCCGCTCAGGCGATTACAGGCTCCGTCGCGACGTTAGCCATTCCTTCTTCATTGCAAAGATATTTTGCGACGGAACCAGCTTTCCTCAAATCCGAGTAGCCAAAGCCAAGAACACGAACGAGAAGGATTTCTAGTGATTGTCGGCTGCAATACAGCAAATCCGACCCTGTCAGCACCGAGACAGAAATACGTCGCACAGGTCCGCCCTCTCTGTCACGCGCGACGGAGAATGACGGACCCTTTTTCCACTCCCTGAAACCCCATATCCTTAGCCTCCACTCTGAAACTCAGAATAATGCTCAGTACCGAACGGCTTGAAGAGCAGGGACCGGCCCAAGGCCAATCCCGTTCACATGGCGAAAGGGATCCTGCTGACTGCTTTTAACTGGGACAATGGATGAGAGACGCTTGTAATATGTCAGGCACGGAGATGGTTAGATCATAGGAGTTTCTTAGTTGAAAGTGCTTCTATGATATATCCTCGCCGGATATCAGCTCATGAAGCATCAGTTCATATATTTGCAATTACCCTCTCGTAGCATATGTTTGCAGCGATACATTTTCTCTGTCCACAACGAGAATTTGCCAAAGCATATACATCATGCCTGGTTTAATCAGACAGAGCTATTCTTCGTCGAGCTCATCTGACGGCTCCTTTAGCAATGACGACTCAAGCAGCATAAGCAGCACGGGTCTTCACGATGACTTATCTTACCCAGCCCTGTCGGTGCCTGATTATGGCGAGAAGCCCCTTTCGGAACAACTAGAGCCTATTGCTGTGGTTGGCATGGGTGAGTATATAATCAAGAGCTTAAAGGAGTTTTCCTGATACTAGTAGGATGCCGTCTTCCTGGAGATGTTAACTCGCCTACCGCGTTCTGGGATATGATGATCAACAAGAAGACTGGAAATACCCCCAGAGTACCCTCATCAAGATTTAATATCGATGCACACTTTCATGTTGACAATGAACGACCTGGGTCATTTAACGTTTTGGGAGGATACTTCCTGAATAGTAGCTTGAAAGAGTTCGACCCTGGCCTTTTCGGGATTACACCCATCGAGGCTATGTGGATGGATCCCCAGCAGCGAAAACTACTCGAGGTGGTCTACGAATGCTTTGAGAATGGCGGAGTATCGATGGAGTCGATTGCTGGCAGCAAGACCGCTTGCTTTGTCGCCAGCTTTACAGCTGACTTTCAACAAATGGGTAATAACTCTGGCAGTTTCGACATGTGTCAAATACTGACATTGATATAGCCTTCAAAGAACCCAGTTTCAGACATAGTTACGCGGCCACGGGTGTTGATCCCGGTATTATTTCCAACCGAATCAGTCATGTTTTTGGCTTGAACGGTCCCAGTATAGTCGTAAACACAGCATGTTCTTCGTCCGTTTACGCATTACACAACGCTTGCAACGCCCTCCGCAACCAAGAGTGTTCCGGAGCAGTTGTAGGTGGGACAAATCTAGTGCTTACAGTGTATGTCATTATTCGCCGATTTGAGAATCAAGCTAGTTCTCGAGTTCGCTCTGAATCTGAACTTTCATGCTGACTTGTATCCTTTAGTGATCAGCATATGAATACCGCCAAGCTCGGCGTTCTCTCGCCATCGTCCACTTGTCACACTTTTGATGCCTCCGCGGATGGATACGGCCGTGCCGACGCAGTTGGCGCTCTGTACCTCAAGAGGCTTAGCGACGCTGTACGGGATGGAGATCCTATCCGTGCCGTAATTCGTTCAAGTGCTGTGAATTCCAATGGGAAAGTTCCCGCTGTTGGCATCACCCACCCGAATTTAGAAGGACAAGCTGAAGTCATTAAACACGCTTACGTTCGAGGAGGCGATCTTGATCCCAAACTCACCTCATACTTCGAGTGCCACGGTACTGGAACAGCTGTTGGTGATCCGCTCGAAGTTCATGCGCTAGCGAACGTCATGAATTCGAACAGATCTCCTGATGAGGAGCGTCTTTGGATAGGAGCTGTTAAGACAAACATTGGCCATAGTGAAGCAGCAAGCGGAATCTCTGCAATCATCAAAGCCGTTCTTTCTGTCGAGAAGGGTGTCATCCCACCAACACGTGGTGTTATTAATCCCAACCCTGCCATTGATTGGGAGGGATGGAAAGTCCGAGTGGTCAATGATCCAGTTCCTTTCCCAGAACACCTTCCTGTGAAGCGAATTAGTGTCAATTCTTTTGGTTACGGTGGAACCAACGCACATGCTATTGTCGAAAGTGCCGATAGCTTAGTGATCGGCCGCCGGTCATACACGGATGCTTCAAACAGGATTGCACCACCTCGTGATGCGTTTCGCCGAAAACGCCCATTTCTGCTTCCTTTCTCCGCCCATGACAAGCCTACTCTGAAGAAAAACATTCTTGCTCTTGGCAACGTCGTCAACGACTATAGTCTTCTAGATTTGTCTTACACCCTCGGAAATCGTCGCTCCAAACTTTCCAGCAGAGGGTTTGTGGTAACTAGCACTACGGGATTAGAAACGGCGTTCTCCAACGATCTCGACAGCTTTAGCTTTGCCGAAAAGAAGAAGAACCCATCGGTCGGGTTTGTATTCACCGGCCAAGGAGCTCAATGGCCCAAGTAAGTCAATTCTCAACTAAAAGAATAATCGAAGGACAAACTGACTTTTATAGGATGGGTGCTGAGCTTATAACTTACTATCCGAGTTTCCTGCGAAGTATTCGCATCCTTGACCGCGCTCTAGAAGATCTCGTGGACGGGCCTAACTGGACGCTTGAAGATGTCCTCTTAGAAGACGCTGCAACTTCGAGAGTCGGCGAAGCAGAATTTTCTCAGCCACTGTGCACGGCAATTCAGATCGCAGTTGTCCAGCTGTTAGCGACGTGGGGTATCAAGCCATCTGTCACCGTGGGTCATTCCTCTGGTGAAATTGGAGCTGCCTATGCTGCCGGCCTGATTTCAGCAACAGAAGCAATCATCGCCGCCTATTATCGTGGTAAGGTTGTGGCTGATGTGAAGAATGATGGAGCTATGCTGGCTGTCGGCCTTGGAGCTGAAGCTGTGGCTCCATATCTTGCCAACATGGACGGAAAGGTCCTTGTTGCCTGTCATAATTCTCCTGATGGTGTTACCCTTAGTGGAGATCTATTGGCTATAGAGACTGTCAAAGCAGTGCTTGACACGGCCAACGTATTTTCACGGATTGTTAAAACCAGCGGAAAGGCATACCATTCTCATCATATGGCGCCAGTTTCCGAGAAATACGAAAGCCTCATGCGAGCTGCGGCAGCAGCAGCACCATTTGATGCTGCACAGCCATCAGATGCCATCATGGTCTCCTCGGTCACAAACTCCATCATTACGAAGAGCGTTTCAGTCGACGAGAAGTATTGGAGCGCCAATCTTCGGAGCCCGGTCCTGTTCAATCAAGCGGTACAAACAATGGCAACCGATAGCCAAGTACCGAAAATTGATTTGCTCATCGAGATTGGGCCTCATTCGGCGCTTTCTGGCCCAATTCGACAGATCTGCACATCCAACAAATTTGACAAGCTTGGATATCTGCCAACTTTGCTCAGAGGTGCAGACTCTGCTGCACAGCTTCTCAAGCTTGCAGGAGAACTTTTCTTAAGAAATTATCCACTGGATATAGAGCGTATCACTCTTGTTGAGGCCCCACTACCCAGTGGAAAGATTCACCTGGTAACGACTTCTGCTCTTTGTCTCTGTTCATTATCTTTGCGATGTTGCGCCTCCTGACCCATAATAATTTTCCTCCTTTTTCATTCTCTGCACGAAATGTAGTACTGACTCATTATAGGAGAAGGGAAGATTTATCGTCGACTTGCCAACATATCAGTGGAATTATGGTAAAGACCTTTGGTCTGAAGTTAGACATAGCACTGAGCACCGTCAACTCACGCATGCACGCCACGATATCTTGGGTGCCCTCATTCCTGGAGCTTCATTACGTGAACCCAGCTGGAAAAACATGTTACGCATACGTGATCTCCCTTGGCTTAAAGATCACTCCTTGGGTGGGGAAGCAGTGTTTCCTGCAGCTGGATATTTTTCAATGGCGATTGAGGCCATTACCCAGCTCAACGAAGTCAGTGCTAACCCAGTCAACATTGACGGTTACGTACTTCGTGATGTATCAATCAAAGCTGCATTGGTTACTCCGGACGACGATACTGGAATAGAGGTCATCTATAACATGAGACCCGCCATCAATAACTATTCCAATTCCATCAGTGGCTGGTGGGATTTTAGCGTCTCCTCTGTCGATGTTGAAGGAAACCGCAGGGATCATATCGCTGGAAGGGTTGCTGTCAATGCTCTTCCCAGAGGTCCCACTCCCAAAAAAGTTCCAAATCTGCCTCAACGAGCAAGTGGCAAGTCCTGGAACCAGGGGTTACGAGAGGTTGGGTTCGACTACGGATCGACATTTCAAGATATGACAGACATACGCTCCGATGGTATCCAATATGCTTGCGCTTCCAAGACCACGATCAAAACGGAATGCGGAGCTATGCCTGGAGAATCTCGTTATGTTCTACACCCCGCTTGTGTCGATTCCACTCTCCAGCTTTTGATCGCCTCAATCTATGCGGGTCGCCTCAACGACTTGTCTTGCGGTGCAGTTCCCATTCAAGTCGATGAAGTAGCTATCTGGAAGCCGACATCCGAGCAGCTTGATGCCTCCACTGCTGATGTATTTTCATGGATAGACCAACGAGGCCTCCGTTCCTTCGTTGGCGGCTCTCAGCTCCTTGCAAGCGACGGCGAAGTTGTCATGCAGATCTCCGATATGCGCTGCACTCTTTATGAAGCTGCAGTTCCAATGAGAATTGAAGCACCAATGGTTGTCCAACCATATGGTGAGATGGTCTGGAAGCTCGACATCGATCACTTGACATCTTCCAAGCAAGTTTCGACCCTTGATACATCTGAGCTTATTGAGCTCGCCATTCACAAGAACTCAGCTCTCAAAATTTTAGAACTCGGATCTTCCTACGCAGCAGGTATCCTCCAGAAATTTGGATCAACTGATTATACCGTTACTGGACCCACAGACGAGTCTGTTGCAGAGCTTGAAACCATTGTGGAAGGCCACAAGTCTGCGAAAAGATTAAGGCTCGACATCTCAGCAGATATTGACACTCAAGGTCTATCTATGGACTCTTTTGATTTGATTGTTGCCTCAATCGAAACAGATGACGCTGCGTCCCTGAGCAATGTGCACAAGCTTCTTGTCAAAGGTGGCCGTGCTATTATCGAGTTTGGCTCCATGATGAGGGAATCCACCCTCAAAATGACCAAATTCTCTGGGATTGACTGTCATATCCAACTGATAAACGGCCGTGCTGCAATTACTACGACAGCCTTGAAATCAGATGAGGCAGAGGTTAGTGGAGCCACAAATGAAATTGTTCTTGTGTACCGTCAAAGCCCAGCTGAAATCTCTATTGCAATTGGGAAAGCTTTCACAGACGCTGGATGGGACCCGAAAATTACCGCGCTGCAATCTCTCCAAGAAAGTGAGCACAAACATGTTGTGATGATCGCTGATTTCGAGGGTCCTCTTCTGGCAACTCTGAAAGAATCCGAGCTTTCCGCCATACAGAGCATTTGCACAGCGGCATCTTCAGTTCTTTGGGTGACACCGGGGGGTCTCTTGGCTGGTAAGAAGCCCGAGTATGCAATGGTGGCGGGTCTTGCACGATCCATCACTTCCGAGCAAATATCTCTCAACCTCACAACGCTGGATTTTGACCTTGAAAACACAACAGCTGCCCAGGTCTCGTCTGCGATCTTGATGGCTGCTAAGTGCCAAGTATCCGGAACCTCGGAAAGCGAGTACTACGTTTCGGATGGGATGTTCCATATTAGTAGACTGATTTCAAATGATAGCATCAACGATGTATATTCTTTCCCCAAGGAGTCTACTGAGTCTGTCCTCTTCGAATCCGGTATGCGCCTTGTTGGTCAAGTTCAGTCTGGCCAAGTCACATTCGCAAGAGACGAGGAAGTTAAAGATGATCTTCTTCCAGCAAACTCGGTCGAAGTGCGAGCGACTGTTTGCGGGCTTTCGAAGGAAGGTGTCCTCGTCATTAGTGGAGCTGACTACCCCACCACATTTTCTCACGAGCTTGGTGGAGTGGTTGAGCGTGTTGGATCAAGTGTTTCTAAATTTGTCGTTGGTGATGAGGTCGTTGGGTTCTCTTTCAGCAACTTTGCAACTCACCAACAAGTCGACGCTAATCTTCTTGAGAAGATTGCACCCGGAGATTCTCTGACTGAGCTTGCCAGTCTCCCGATGGCCTATGGCGCTGCCCTTTATGGTCTGAAAGAGCTTGCAAGCCTTCGCCCGCAAGAAACCGTTCTCATCCTGAATGGAAGTGGTCACGCTGGTCTCGCCGCCATAAAAATATCTCAACTTATGCAAGCTATTCCATACGTTGCTGTCGCAACTGAGGCCGAAGGCCAGAGAGTCAAGACTGAATTCAACCTCACTGAAGCCCAGATCTTGCTACCAACATCCGTTCCTCTTGTATTGCAGTTCAAAGAAACAAGTGGAAACAGTGGTGCCGACGTTGTCTTCAGCTCGGGCCTAGTTGATAGTGCTGTTGCGCAAGAATGTTGGAGAAATATTACCGCCTTTGGACGTTTCATTGACTCAGGGAGAAAGAATGTCTTGAATCGCACTGTACTGGATACTGTTCCCTTCCATCGAGGCGCTAACTACATGTCTTTTGACATTTTGGATATCTATGCTCAGAAGCCTCAGATCCTTGGAGAGCTTCTCCGGCTCACTATCTCACTCTTTCACCAGGGTTCTATCAAACCGCTGAGCAATTTATCACAGAAATCCATTGTGGAACTTAACGATGCTGTCTCGGCGTTCTCGGATGATTTCTCTTCAGGGAAGACACTTCTCACGTATCAACCTTCCGAGAAGCCTCTCAATGTCACTCGGTCTCGACCATCGTTGAAATTCCACGCAGATGCCACTTACCTGTTGGTAGGCTGCCTTGGTGGGCTTGGACGTAGTCTTACTTCCTGGATGATGAAGAAAGGGGCTCGAAGGTTCGCGTTCCTTTCTCGTTCTGGGACTGATGGTGAGCAAGCTGCTATTTTGGTAGAAGATGTCAAGAAGGGCGGTGCCGAAGTACAAGTCATCCGAGGTGATGTGACTGTCAAAAGGGATGTTGAACGTGCGATCAAAGCGATCCCATCGAAGTACCCTCTTCGTGGTGTCGTTCATGCTGCCATGGTACTCAAGGTAATTCATACCCACTTTCCGACTTTCGGCCTTGGACTAATTTATGTTAGGATGGGCTTTTCCATTCCATGACTTACAGTAACTGGATCACCTCCACTCTCCCGAAGGTTCAAGGAACAATTAATCTTAATGCGGCCTTGCAAACTACGCATCTTGACTTCTTTATCACCACCTCTTCAACTAGCGGAACTCTCGGTACCCCGGGACAAAGCAATTATGCCGCTGGTAATGCTTTCATGGATTCCATGTCCCGCCATCGACACCTCAACAACCAGCCTTCAACTTCACTGGTACTCCCTATGGTCCTCGGTGTCGGTTACGTTGCCGAGCACCCAGAGATCGAAGAGGCTCTCAAGCGCAAAGGTATCTACGGCATCGATGAAGAACATCTCCTCGAATCTTTCGAAGTTAGTATGGCGATCCAAAGCCAAAAGGGAGCCGCCGATCACGTCATAGTCGGTATGGACCCCTCAAAACTCCAGAAGTCCCTGCATGAAGCCGCCACTACCGACGGATTCTGGATGGAAGACGCGCGCTTCAGATCCCTCATCCACACCATGAAATCTGCGTCTTCAACCTCCGCCAGTGGTTCCGCGGCGTCCATCCTATCCATCATCAACGCCGCTGCCAACCCCGCCCAATCTGTAGAAGTTGCAAGCGAGCACTTTATGGATAAGTTGAGCCGATTATTGATGGTGCCAAGGGACGAGTTTGAGCCAGACACAAAGAGAATTTCAAGCTATGGTTTAGATAGTATGATTGGGGCTGAGTTGAGGAATTGGATCTTTAAAGAATTTGCGCTGGACATTCCCTTTCAGCAGTTGTTGGGAGAAAGTATGACAGTTACGAGGTTTGCAGGTTTGGTGTGCGCTAACCAGGGGATTGTGGTGGAGGGATAAACTGTTCAAGGCTCCTTTGAATTTGTTGGATGAGAGATAGACTGCTTGAACTTTTTATTGTCGAGACCTGTTTTCTTTTTCTACGGGTTTATATTTGTAGTCTTTCTTTTGATGCACCAAATCTGACCAACAGTATTTCCTCTGAAGTTATATAAATACAAATAGATTTACATGTCAACTACATTCTTCTTTATGACTCATTTAAGCATACTGTCTGCGTCTCAAAAACCCCTTATTCAGCTGCCACGGTGCAGCTTGGAGGAGAATCACCTCCCTTCACGTGTTTCTTTGATTTTAAATCCAGACTTTACTGTTGGTATATTCAAATGGCATGGTTATGTAGCCTAGTTATATAACTCATATGACAATTGAGTATATAAATACTGCCTTCGTTCATAGTCAATATAACAAGACGATCCCAGCGAAATGCAACGAGAATTAAGCTATTACGAGCGCGCCCCGTATTTGAAGTGATCTCACTTCAATAACCATGCGTACGACGAACTGATATTTACCAATCTAATAAATTAGGATGGTTACCATTTTGTCCTGATAAACGTTACTCTCTCTTTAGGTCTCAATGGTTTGAGGTAAAGCATCATCATTTCGAGAAGTAGATCTCGTGGGAGCACCTTGAAGAACAACGCTGTTTTGCGGCGTAGGTAACTATTGTTTCAAGATGATCAGATATGGTAGACCCAAAAGTTTTCAGAGTGCGAAGCACTGCATACTTCAACTTCAAGATCTTTGTGCAAATCGTCCTCAAATGACAATGATTTATCATCTTTTAGCAGCGTAATAATTTCCAACCTTAATTCTGTCAATTGATCAAGCGATGGAATCTTAGGGTTAGTTCTTGACCTTGGTCTCCTTCCTTCCTATAAATGCCCCACTCTGGGTTCTCCAGGAGGTCGTACTAGTTTCCTATTATCCAAGTCCACCAGTCCGAGTCGTAAAGCCACCAGCTCTCGACCACGTGTTCTACATCCCAATCTCTTCTGTTTTACATTTCGAGCAGCCTCAGCTGAACCTTACTCATTTCAAATGTCTTCAGCGAATTATTTCTATCTACTCCACCTAATTGAAACGGCTGCGGTTATAGATTCAATAGGATAATACTTACATCGAGAAAATTCATGAAGGAGGAATTTCGTTGAACGTTTTGGAAAGTATACACTAATAAACATTTTATACAACCTCAGAATGCCTCCCCAATCTGATCTAAGTACCAAAAAGCTTTTCAAGAAAGACTCAAGAACGGAAAGCGCCTCCTAGACGAAGCTCTTGCTTGCGAACCTAGACAATATTGGTTAGCCTCCAAGTACTTCATATTTCTCATCTAGCAGAATTCAAACTTACAAGGCTAAGGAATTTTCCATTTCGAACCGCGCAAATATATTCCAACCCGAGCTTCCGGAAGCAGTCTGCTACAAATGCAATTGGTGCTTGGAGTTCCAAAGTAATTGGTGGCTGCGTGATTGTCAGTTTTGTTATCTTAGAAATTTGTTTAGGTAGTCTTACTGGCAACAGATAAGAGGTTAGATCAGATTCATTGCCGTGCCATAGAAAATATGACGACAAGTCATTTTCACGTTCATACAACCGCATCCCTTGTTGTGGATATTTTGACCGTTTTGGGGACAGAAGGCACGCCGTGGTCGACCCATTTCTTATCGTCCCCATTGCCTTTTGGAGAGACGATGTATTGATAAAATTGACCGGTATACCATGGGCAATAATGACCAAACCTCCTACAAGGTCGTTGTGTAGGAGTAGTTTACTCAATTTCTGTTGTAATACGTAAGAAGGAACAATAGGTGAGCTTGTTATATCAATGCTGACGCTTGGCTGGGATATCGAAGGGAGAAGATCACCTAACGTTCCGGTCAACTCATGTAGCCCTTCGTCTAGCCCAGGGTAGCTGTGTATGTCGCCGACGAGGTCCTGTGTCGAGGAGTTAGATCTATTAAAAACAGTACTACCAGAATGGATGTAAACTTACGTAAATATTGCATGGTTCGATACAGTCAGCAGACAATTTTGCGGCGAAAATTGCAATGCAAAAGCATGCCACGTAGTTTAAAGTACCTGTAAGCTCAAAGAGAATAATGGTAAGAGTAACAGGAAGTCGAGTGACGCCGCTCATCATGGCTCCAGCGCCGATGAGGGCATAAACTTCAGTATTAACACAAGAGACACCTTTTTCAGTTGGACAAGCAATGATTGGCAATTTCCATGAAAGTGCCTCAACGTTATATCCAACAGCTTTTCCAACAAGTGCACCCATCGCCATTGACGGAACATATATTCCTGCTGGGACGCAAAGTCCAAATGAGACGATTGTTAATACTCCTTTCACCACGAAAGCTATTGCCAGAGGCCCAAGTAAAGTAGACAGTGGTTCGTTTGATCCACAATTCCGCAGACCTAAGAATGATGTTGCACCACTATTACAAGTTGCCGCTAAGTTCGATAAAAGCTCACTATCACCAAGTTTAGTGTACTTGTTCCAGTAAGAGGATAGACTGGTAAGTAGTGCAATGATAATGACGTCCATCAAGGGATAGCTTTTGATCATGGGAATTCGACGATATGTGCCGGCCCAGAATCTGCAAGCTTTGATAAAGAGCGCACCCAGAACTCCTCCTAAGCCCCCCAATAAGACGAATGCGACAAGCTCGAACAATTTCCAGTCTGACGTGTACCGAACGTCGATCAAGACGGGCATCCGATTTCCGAATGGTTCCAACAATATTATGCATAAGCTTGAAACCTACTCTTCTCAATCAGAACTTTAATCAATGAAATTCGATGGAAGGAATACAATGGAGCAAAATAGAATCAACATAAGATGCTTTGGTGTCCATTTAATGCTTTTCAAATATTAGTTTCAAAGCCAAAACATCAGGTTAAACATACCTGAGTTCTTCAAGCACAAAAACAACACCACTTATCGGTGCACCAAACGCAACAGCGAGACCCGAGGCGGCTCCCGCGCAGAGCAAGAGCTGACTCACCTCACCTTGATTCACATTAAAGACTTTAGAGATCCAAGCGCTGATGCCAGTACCAAGATGTATAAAGGGACCTTCTTTTCCTATACTAAGTCCTGATGCTGTGCTTAAAATTAAAGCTGTGGATTTGATTAAGACTGTTTTTCCAGTGAAATATCCCTCGAGCCAGAAACCATTGATGATTAGTTTTATCTCTCGAACGCCGCTGCCGGCTGCTGGGATGAAGGTTTGATTGCTTTCTTGAGTGCAGTTGATGGGAGTGCCATGAGTATCTCTGTCTATATTGGATCTCTTGGTTCGAGAGAGCAAGGTGAGAACGCATGCACCAGCGGATAGCATGAGGACAAGGGACACGTAAATCAAGATGTCTACGCCAGTCGACGTTGAGGGCCTAGTTTGAACCAACGAAGACCACCTGCGCCATGCGTGGCAATCACCAACTAGGAGTTTTAAATTAGTTTCGAAACAACTTACAAAGCATTATGGAAATCTTCAAAGTGAAACACGTTTGTCTCTTACAGCCTGAGCAGCATTTGCGCTTGTTAAAGTACCATGTATCTACCTTATATAAGTAAACTTCTTGCTACTAACTGCATTGTAGAGAACTTATACCTGAGCAGAATCCATACTTAACATCAAATAGAACTGCTTGGAAATTGTCAATAGTGAAAGCCATAAGAGCTGATAGGCAGCCAACAAGTGCAACAAGTGTCCATTCTTTCATCCCTTGCTTAAATTTACTGAATTTGCTTCTAGAATACTTTAGGCTTCAGGATTGCTGTATGTTAGCGTTGGCAGTCCGCTGGTTAGCAGATCAATACTCACATTAACTCGTAAGGCCTACCTAAAGTTACCCAATCCATTCCCGATAGTTTATTTCTGATTTCAGCAGGATCACCTGGCGCCAGAATCCTGGGATGCTAATTAGAGAATTAGGTTAGACTTGTCATTTATCATAGCTAAAGCATTTTTACCGCATAGTACGAGATCTCTTCTTCATCATTGGGTGTTGATGACTGAGTGCTATCCAGACTTTCCGAAGATTCAGTCACAGCCGATCCACCATCTGCTTCGAGACATTCAATGGAGTGTACAGTGGGAAAAAGCCGACTCATCTGCTCCGAACTGTTTCCCATCTCTTCTTCTACAGTCTTAGCTGTTGTAGATTCTCCTATATCATACTTCAAGGGCTTCCTCATTGCTTCTGCAAAGCTGTTGTAGTACCGTCCTGCAGTCTCATCTTGAAGAAGCAGGGGGCACTGCTCTAAGTCTGTTGAACTGGAAGGCATGTCTGACCTCATACGAGCAATAAAAAAAATCTATAGAGAGCCTTCAGATCTAGCGAATCCTATTCAAGGTATCAACCTCAATAAAGTACCAGAGACAATGAACAAAAAAAGGACGATGAACTGCGAGAGACAATTAACACGTAAAGTCTCATGCAACTCGTGATTGGTTTGGACTTTGATAGTAAGGAACGGATTATCTTATTAGATCTTTACATACACTGACTGCATTGGAGTCAGGTACCCAGACGCGGGCCCAAAAGGTACCGGGACGGAGTTGACAATTAGAAGAGAACATATTCTAGAGTATAGTCCGCTACAGTCCGCTGGACGTGAACCCCCCCCCCGGCTAAGATATATAAGCAGAAGCCTATCCAATTTGTCATGTTGTGTGCCGGTCATGTGCTTCTCTGCCCGGTTCTGCGTAAAAAGGTGATTGGCTGGCGAGAATAGGGGGTAGCGAGACCGACAGGGGGCGGGGAGGACGGAGGCGCTAGTGCAATAGCAATCAACATTCCCCAATCCTGCAACAGTACTTCCACCAGATCTACGGCACTCACTTTCAGATTCAATTTATTTTACGGGCGTAACTAGCTGCCGAGGAGCATCAAACAGTTCACTTAATGCCGATATTTCGGAGATCGTTACAAAGCTAAGGTTGGCTAAATTGCTACTTTATAACTAAAACCTTGTGCTTATTCTTCGAATCCACAACTTCTTACTACAATCGTGGAATCTTTTTTCAAAGCTTCAGAACAGGTTTGCAAGAATCCAATTCAATACCACAATGGAAAGCGATTCTGTACCTAACGCCTTGCCGCATCAGCATCTAGATGGCGTTTTCGACTCGAAAAAAATGGACGAGTCAGATGTTGAGAATCAAGGCACAACATTAAATGACGGCTCTGAGACCAAGGAAGATGAAGAACCTTCTCCGCGTCAGATTCACGGAATCAAGGTAAGCACATCTAAGGTCAATGTATTTCGCATACTGACAGCCTCATAGTGGGCCATCGCCTATAGCTCTATCCTCTCTTCAACCTTCCTCTTCGCCCTAGATAATACTGTTATGGCCGATGTGCAACCATCGATCCTCAACCGTTTTGGTGCGATCGAGCAGCTACCTTGGCTCGGTGTTGCCTTTGCACTTGGTGGCATTTCAATTCTGCCTTGGGGCAAAGCTTACGGAATTTTCAACATTAAATGGCTATACATCTTGACTGTTACCCTTTTCGAAATAGGAAGCACCCTTTGTGCTGCGGCACCTACGATGAATGCCTTGATTGTGGGTCGGGTAATCGGCGGTGTTGGTGGCGCAGGAATGTATTCTGGAACGCTAACTTATATCGCGGTTACGACTTCAAAGTTTGAGAGACCGATGTATATGGCTGGTGTCGCTGTTGTCTGGGGTGCGGGGACGGTCCTGGGCCCAGTTGTTGGAGGGGCCTTCGCGCACAGCAGTGCTACGTGGCGATGGGTACGCAGAAATACCTTTATTGCGAGATAGTTGCTAATACCTCTTCAGGCCTTTTATATCAATCTCGTCATCGGCGCCATTTTCGCTCCAGCCTATTTCTTCCTTCTTCCCAGCGTTGACCTCAGACCGACCACTTCGCTCATGAATAAATTGAAGATGATGGATTGGATCTCGCTCGCAATTTTCTTCGGCGGCACTACATGCTTCACGATGGCAGTTAACTTTGGTGGTACAGTCTACGCCTTTGATTCAGGAGCAGAAATCGCATTGTGGGTTATGACGGGTATCCTCTTGATTGCAATTATCCTGACCACAATTTACCACCCTGGTGTCACTAAAGAAAATCGAATGTATCCGGCACATTTCCTTAGACGCCATGTCCTTGTGAACTTGCAATTGCAACTTTTCCTCGTCTCGGGCGTCATGCTTGTGAGTCTTCTCCTAAACAAAGCCCCCGAGCTATTTTTCTGACGTCTGATCGCAAGACAACTGCGTACTATATTCCACTATACTTCCAGTTTACCAAAGGTGATAACGCTATTCAAGCCGCTGTTCGACTTTTGCCTTTCATCTTCATGATTGTCACTTTCTCAATCGTCAATGGAGTTCTCATGCCCAAATTCGGCTACTACATGCCGTGGTACGTTGGTGGCAGCGCCTTGGTCGTCATCGGCTCGTCTCTAATGTGTAGGTCGTTCGCGCGCGAGGCATTTGAAGTCTTACTAACATTTCTCTAGATACAATCGATCCAGATACCGAGTCAGCCAAGATATACGGTTATACGGTACTTATGGGTGTTGGAGCTGGAACCTACCTCGCCTCCAGTTTCGCAGTCGTACAAGCCTTAGTTCCCGTTCATGATCTCAGCAATGCAGTTGGTTTCATGAGCGTTGGCCAAGATCTTGGTATAGTCGTTTTCCTCGCTATAGCCGGAACGATGTACCAGAACATAGCGATCAAGAATATCATGAAGACTGTTCCAGGCACTTCTATGGACGAGGTTTTCAATATCATCGCAGGGACGAGTAATCCCGTTTTCACTGCCTTGCCACCAAATGTACAAACAGAGGTTGTAGCTCAAATTATCAAAGCCATGAGTAGTGTTTGGGCCCTGTTGATTGCAGGAATGGCTTTGAGCTTTGTGTTGTCGCTGTTCTTGGAGGTGGGTTATTCTTTTTTGTGTTTGTAGAGCATCAACTAATGATAAATGCAGAGAGAAAAGCTGTACATGGAAGGCGGAACCGCCCCGCCGGAAACCACAGCTGGAAATAAAGCATAAACAATGATTGGCATCTATTTTCTGAGGAAGGGGGGCGCTGCGGGGAGAAAGTGCAAATTGGAAGAAATTCAAGAGTATGGGGATCTGGAGAGGGTACTTCGAGTGAGCATATGAATGATGGATGGTATTTACTTTTCAGTTCAGAGGCATGATAATAATTTGAAGCGTGTTTTACATCGTAATTTGTTCCGCTAGAAGCTTTTTAAAGAAGTGAACTATTGCAAAGTTCAGTAGGAGTTCTCGCGGAATTATTCTATTAATTTGTTGAACCATAGATCGATACGGCATGTTGTTGTTAGCATTATTACTATGATTATCATTCCTGTTTACTCTTACTCCCTGTGCAAGTCTAAGATTTTATAAAAAGGCCATATTAAGTAGCCTTTCCTGCCTTCGTTCCACCTCCTACAATTGCAGTTTGACGTCAGGAAATTTGTTGTAAGGGGGTTGGCCAAGCGACAGGGAGCGGAGTTCAACTCCGTTCGATCCCGCCCGTACACGACGCTTAGCCTATTCGAGTCGAGGGAGGATAGCTCGCTCAACTTCAGGCATGTTCAGTATGCACAACAAACCGTTAGAGTTTACTGTACAAAAGAAAGTAGTGGTCGGCATGCGAGATGGTCCGCCGAAGGATCGCACCGGACTCAGAGTTCCATGTCAGCATTGCTCGCGCCGAGATAATTGTTCTGTCTTTCACTAGGCGCATCTGTACCTGACCGGCCCGCCTCAAGACCCAGAACTGATGCTGCTGGGTGGTGCCATGCTCCGTCTTAACAAGACGAGGTCAACAAATACGGACGTATTATGTAGCAATATATGTGATGTGATTCGCAATGACAAATATGAATATCTTCTCTGGGTTTCTTCAATATATTCGATCAGCAACATTCTCACTTATCAGACCACTATCAAGCCCAGTATTTTCTGTACCTACTGAGAAACAAACCAAATCTTCCTTTACACTTAGCCTAAAAATGACTTCTAAATTGAATATCACGCCTGAGTCTTTCCCTACCGTTGAACCGGCTTTTACTATCCAGGTGCAAATCACCGGGAAATATATGGTTGGTAAGATGGCATAGCATATCATTTTCTACATCGTGCGAGGGGGCTAATATGATGGCAGGCGATGTCTTCACCGGCTCCACACTTGCTGCCGTGGTATGTAGCAAGTGCTCGTATATATATACTTTCCACTCCTGTTAACAAATACTGCAGCCTTTTTCAGCCGGAGTCATAAAATCCGTCCCCTCATTTGAGCAGCAATTTGAGCTTGAGGTCTTCACTGGTCAAGATTTCTTCTATATTGATGCTGATAAAAGCCATGCACGATTCAATGTGAACGCCATTGCGAAGGATTCTAATGATGTAGCGGTTTCCGTGAAGCTTGCAGGCCTCACGAAGTTAACCGAGAACATTCAGGGGCTGCTCTTTGGCGCCCCCGACGCGAGCACGAGCCCATTCGGCTACGGCAGTATGCAACCCCTTTATAAAAATATCATCAGATATCGGTTACTAATATTCAATAGTCGAAACAGTCTCTTTTGAGACTGGGCACCCTGAGTACAAGTTTCTCGAGCAGAATATCTGGGCTGCTTCTCAGCGGTTTGCTATCATTGATGGCGCTTTCGTCGTTCAGTTGAGAGTATCTAAGGTCAATTCTGGTACTGGGATGGATTGAATTATTGGGTTCACCTACTTGAATGCTCACTGGAATCTTGAGGCAGACTTCCGAGAGGGAAAGGTTTCCGTAAAGTCTAACTCGTACAGCTGAGAACGGTATTTTGGGATAGTGAATGAAAAGAGTTTCGACGTCTTAATGTTTCACGTTAATAATACAGTCTATAGTGTCTTCAAGCTCCCCAAGTCCTTATACACGTATATTTAAGCAGAATGCCACTTTGATAATAAAATCTATCCCAATCTGAAATTTTGATCACCGTGCGAGAAATATTGTATCCTTGTGAATTCAAAGATATGATATTGTTTTCGGGACAAAATTCTACCGGTGACTAAAGAGCAAATCACTACGGAGTTGCGTGTCCAGATGACGAAATTGACCCGATGACCCAGTAACAACTGTACCAACGGAGCGGAGTGCCAAAGTGGCACGGTACCTGATTACGGACGTATCATAAAGCAGTATCCGTAATGATGGTAGTTCCTTCTGATTCGTCGCGGAGACCTGAACGGTCCGCCCAAGCCCGATTGACTCGCTGACTTCTCCGCCCGGCAGGACTTGTTTTCCCCTGTTTAACCCATCTGTGAGGTACTGTTCCGAGTTGCATGATAGAGTATACATATTCATCACTCCTTCATCTCCAATATCCACTGCATTGTGTTAATTTCTCGTGCAAACTGTTCAACTGCCCTCCAAGCTTCACTTTTACTGAACCAAATAGTCAACGAAATGCTAGTCCACACCTTAACCTCCGCTGCTCTCGTAGCAGTCGCTGTCGCAGCACCTAGGGCTCTCTCAACCTGCTCCGAAACCTCTGAGCAGCCATGTAAGTGCCCTAAAGGTACTGATTACATGACTGCAACCACGTATCTTACTGTAGGCGCCAATGCGTTCGATGTTCGAGAACTACTTGGAGATTGTAAGATAACACCTTTTGCTGCTATACGGCGGTCACCTCTAGTTTAATTTATTTTAGCTGACTGTGTGAAATATAGTCTACAATTTGGACTGGGTGCCACAGAAAGTGATAGACCCCACTGGCCCCGATAACAAAGTTGGCTCTACACGTCGAACAGTCATTGCTATCGACGTCGGAATGTATGAATGGCTCGAGGAAGTACGTCCCTCTTCTTTCCCTTTCACAAACTTTACTGATAATATCTACTGTAGCTAACACGCTATGAACTTGGACCCGATGGATCTTTCCTATGGGCTTTCAAAGTTGCAAATGGTTCGCTCTTCATGCTGTTCTCCTTTTCCTCCCGTGGCTAATTCAGCAGTGCCCCTTAAATTCCACGAGGTGCCGGGCATGTTCGCGGGCGAGTTTATCTCAATGAAGACCGACGTCATTTCTGAGAACCAAACCCAAATCTCCTGGAACTTGTATGGCTGCCATTCAGGCGGCATGCATCGTAAGCCCACCCTGATATATTTTCCCCCGGCTCGGTGCTGCCACCTCCCATGTGAAAATATATCCTGCTAACGCCTTCGTGATCAAAGGGTATTCCGAATTCCAGCGCATGGTTCTTACACGTGTTAATGGACTACTTGAAAAAGATGGGAAGATCAAAGGAGACAGCAAGACAGCTTGGTCGGAGATTGGCGTGCCGAGGGATATGACGTTGGCTTCTGCTTTCAATGTACTTACGAATACTGGCTCTCAGCACCCACTTACTGATGCCGGAATGTCGAAGAAGCATCATCTGGGCAATGCGTGGACTGTTTTGTGAAATATCTAAACGCCCAATGGGAAGGAATAAAGCGACCCCTCGGAGAAGTTCGTGATAGGCAAGACATGACTTGCAGAGTTTCAAACTTTTGAGTATATAGTTGTTTGAAAGAGAGCAACAAATGGATGGGTTTCAGGTGTCTATCTGGTGAAATCTAGCATTTGATTATGCCATATCATATGTGCATGTGACCCAGACGTAATTTCGAAGGCTCAAGAGAATGTAACATCTTTATATACACTCCATAACGATATTGTGAAGTGACAGCGTTTTAAACTCGTAGGATCGAAATGTTAATATCAACGTTGGCAATAGTATGCACTTTAGTGTACGGCATATAGTAAATGAACATGCTGAAGTCTATAACAGATTTTGTTTCAAGTGAATATGATATAACTTTCTTCGGTCATCCAGTTAAATTTGCTATATGAAACGAGGCGTTTGGTGGTTTTGAGGGCGGACTTTCACACTATTTGAGCCTATTTTGCGTCAAGTATAATACAGATGGCATTTAACTGACAATACGCTAGAATTAGCAAATGGAAGAGATGAACACGAACACGTAAACTGTAGATAGAGCGTGTTGAATTTCGCTAGCTGGTTTTACATTGTTATTTACGCAGTAGATAGAGATCAGACATCGCTCGAATTCTACGCCAAAATAACCAGATTTTTGCCTACACGCCTAATAACAGATTGAAAGAGCGTATTATACTAATGCTCCATTGTGCCATCCTTCGAGGAGACAGTAGATGCTCTTCCCATCTTCCTCTTCCTAGGCCCGTTTTTCATCTCCGCCAGAAGCAGCGTAACCTCACTCATTTTGCCCCTCCAATGCCCACTAGGGTCTCTAAAATCGCCCATCACATTCCGTACCAGTTGTAGGGATGCAATGGTATTCTCGACATCACCGTGGGAGGCTTTGACCTGATTCATGAGAGCCTCTGCCGCTTTTGAGAGTGGCCACATGAGGAATGTGCTTGTATGCTGCCACATCTTGAACTATATTCACGTTACATTAGTTTTAGAAGATAGCAATATAGAGTTCAAATTTGAGCGCGTACCATCTTGGCATCCATATTTGGCACAATCCTCAGATCCTCAACCATCTGGTTTGCTGCCGCTATAACCCGATTCTCACTCTCCGTAATCAAACTCATGGGTAAATTCTCTCTTTGTGCCTTAGCAATCGCAATCTCATGTAGCGAGATCCCGACAGCGCACAAATTCAGCCTGAGCGAAAGCGCAAGAGGCTCATTTTGTCGCATCTCTGTATTCATGTGCCCCATGAGAAGATTCTCGCATTCGTGGAGTTTCTTGTCGAGACTGTAATGCTGCACCCAGAAAGGATAAGCCTGTTCGCCTGAAATATCTTGCTCTTTGGAGGCTTTGAAGTGGAGGAGACAGCGAGAGTGGAGGGAGACCATGAGGACTATACCAGCGAAAGGGGATATAAGTTGCTTATTAGTGGAATCCGATAAATTGTGGAGTGAGGGCATTGGGGAAGGGGAATCAGTTTCCCGCGGAAAGCTGGCAGCTGGTAGGGTGACGGACATCTGGACTCAAAGTTAAAAAATGTACAACACGAGGATATCAGAGCAGTCAAAAAATCAAAAAGGTGATAGCTGAAAGTGAGAATATACCTCAGACTGGCAAATCGACATTGGTGAACTCGTTCTTACACTTGCGTATGCATCGAAAATGAACAGCACCCAGAAGGTCCTCCTCCTCTCTTCTAACTCGACCTGGTCTTCTGTATCTGCGAGAGGAAGTTGAAAGCTGGATGTTTCTTTTATTGGCTCAGTCCGGTCAATTCTATGCAGTCCCACCATCTTTCCAAGTCTAATAGCTCGACCAAGAGACATCCAAGCCCTTGCAAATCCGGTTCCTTTAAACTCATACCAAATAGTCAAAACACAAGCTTGGAGTGCTTCCAATGACCAGAAGTTGGCTCCCTCATCTTGGGTTTCGGTCATTTCTAAGTAGGTACGTGATGAGGAGTATAATTCCTCCTCTAAGTAGGTGTGCTTCTCTGAAACAGAAGCTCCAAGCATGGCAACGGCATATGTGAGGCTCTTGAATTGGAGAGAGCCTTGTCTAGATGGGTCTTTTAGTGCTTGGGTGAAGCGATCATGGTCAAGGATGGGAATCAAAGGATGTAAGACGTCAAAATACTGTTCGAAACTGGCAGCACCCATGTTAGAGAAAGCATTCAAGTTAGGTAAGATAGCTTACAGCGTGAGCATTACTTCCGGCGAACAAGGCTCTCTAGGATCTGTTGAAATAGCTTGAGGATTATCAAGCAAACTTGGTTCCCAGGGGGAGCTCGAACTAGGATGTTTCGAGGAACCAGTCATTTCGATATCCGTGTCGATAGTGCAGGCTTGCCTAACGCAATACAACCTCAGTATAGATCTTCGACCAACACGAATAGCATGAAGTCTCACCATTCTGAACTATTCATCGCCTGTGTAACCATTGGGTCGTGGAAATCTATGTTTGCAAACGAGTTCAGACTTTCGTCCGGTCCGACAGAGCAGATCATAACCCCATTCTCCCCCCCACTTGTATTCAGCTGCGAAAAGTTGAAATCGAAATCAAGACGAGGCATGGAGTCTGGCCAGGACGTCGTTTGATTTATATCCGACTGCGGTTGCTGGTGTTGCACCGCTAGCTTGGCTTCGGCTTGTGCTATAATATCGCAGCGCGAGTTAGCTCCCATCGGCCATGATCAAAGGGCACAGACGGGAATGGATTCAAGTATGCCTACCTAGCCGTGTGTTAAGAGTCTCCAGCGCTTGCGCGACGTCAAATTTCCCTGTCTCTTGTATTTCTGGGGGCGAGTATTTGCACTTGTTCCCAAGTCTGATGCATCTGCCACAACAAGGCTGGTTGCGGTCACACCGTGCTTTACGCTCTCTGCAGATATTGCAGGCGACCTTACGAGATCGATAGGTACCGGTACTGGTGGTATTTGAAGAGTGGCCATTGTCGCCAGACTGGTGGCGGTTGTGTCGTGGGAGGGAGTTGTTTTGCTGCACGCGAGGGCTGGGAGGTTTCGAGGGAACAGCTACTGTTCGGTCGGAGACAGTGGTTTGGACCTGTGTAAGGTTTATGTTACCTGTAGAACCGTCTCTTGCCCATCGTGAATTCACCGGCAGCTGTTGGTTGAGCGGAGATATAGAGGCCATGTCTTCCATCACCGGAGCAGGGCTTCTTTACTGGTACTGTAGTAGTAGTCTGGTAAGTAGCACTCCGCACGCATGGATGGCACTGGCTGGCTCGAGATTTTCGATGATAGCTTCTTGGAAATATAGTACAGGTACAGGATTTATGGTGCGTCTTATCTCGATGCCTGTGCCGCGAGTCGCTGTAAGCTTATCATTCTCTCTGCATTCGTCTTCATACGAACTGGCCTGAAACTCTTTCAGCCCGTCTCGTGTTGTTGATTTGCCTGTCGCTTTCCAATATAAGCAGTACTATTCCCTGTTGTTGGTTCGCTTGTCGATTTTCAGTAGCAAATCCTGATATCGTTCTCTCTCTCGAAAAGGCCAAGGTTATGGTTGTAATGATGTGCACCGTGTTTCAACCTTCCGATACAAGGTACGATCCCCCACCCCCGGAAATACTTACCGTTGTTATCGTAATCGTAAATCTCCACTTTGGAATCTAAGCGAGAATTACTGTACCCACCCCCACTGTAGCCAATCAAAGACACTTAGCTGCTTCGAGAAAGAGTCACGTGAATCAATACACCTGGCAGAATAGTGTACCGACTGTATGGTATTATAACGCTCTAATTTTATAATAGTAATAGAGCGTAAAAGCATTCTTTAAATACTAATGCTTAAGCAACAGGACACTTTTAAAATAAAGACTTGTAGACTGTACAGGTTCAATGATAGAGTGACCCCATCTAGTGGTACTACGTGTGTTAGCTGTACTTAACAAACTAATCTCTATTAACCTAATTAAGAAACTCACCATAGCTATATACAGGCCGGTACCTCCCTATAGGTTCCACGGGTACGATACCGGCCCCTGTTGGGGAAGTCCGTACTAATTTGTCTCATTTTGGCAAAAGATACCAAGACTTTATCGCGTCCACGTTTTTGATGCTTGATAAGTATTGAAGGATCACTTCCCTGCACTACCGCTATGATTTTAGGGATGGGTTTCCGGAAGAAAAGTAGTAGTTTTGTAACTACTTCGCGATTGGTTCTCACTCCTGGAAGCTGCGAGGGATTTTAGCTACTGTCACCGAGATGCATGTAACAGGGATTTTATAAAACCCGAATGGAAGGGAAACGTCGCGGGAAGGGAATTTTTTTTCTTATATATTCCATGTCATTTTAAAACCAATCTCTACAAATACAAGATTAATGCGCCTCTACTTCATCATCAAAGGCCCGTGTACCCTTTGCATGCCTTGGTACCGTAACATAGTCTAGTTTACTCCCAGGTTTCACTAAGGTAGCTGTGAAGTCAGCTACCAGCTTATCCCCCAGCCATGGCGCAACATATTGAGCTACAAAGCGCATGATGACGTTATCCCAAGCCTGCATGCGCGTGAAATAATAGGAAGCGGTGAATATTTTCTTAACCCGCTTTTTGTGTTTTTCTTGGTACTCTTGAAAGACTGCCGACAAAGCCAATTGGCTGAGTGGGCGAACTAGAGAAGCATCAAGAGCTTTGACTAAACTGTTGCAAAGCGTGGCTGCGCCTTCGATCGCCGTGTTTCCACCAAAGGCAAAGTTAGGGGTCACCTATCCATGGCCCTGGAGTCAGCGTAGCTCGTGGTAAGACTAGGAAGTGGAGTAATTACTTTATGTGCGGCATCACCCAGCATGACCATTCGCCCATAATGCCAATGATCAAAAACAACCTCTTCTAGGTTGACCAATTGGCTTCGGGTGCGATGCTTATACAACTCGCCAAAGGTAACGTCCTCCGTGAGAGCACAGCTTGAGAGCTTTGCTGCCTCGTTGTCTGCATCTTGTTGCGTAAATTTGGTTCCCGACAGGGCTGCTGCGCCAGTGAGAGGTGTTTTGAGCTTTTGGTAAACTAGAAAGCAGGTGCAGTCGGGTTGGGTTACAATCTGGAACGTGCGGCCTTGTCCGTACGTGACATGCATGTCCGAGGTGGAATTGAGAGCTGGTATGGCGGTAGAGACACCAATGATGCATGTATACTCTACTCTCATCGCTGCCAGATATAATTAGAAGTCTGTTACTAGGTTTTTGCAGGTTGGAAGTAGCCTTACAGTTCTTCTCGCGATCAGAGATGAGTTGCGGCGCGAGCTTGTCGGCCATTTCCCAGATCTTTTGTCTAACTATGCTACGCACGCCATCGCAGCCAACGACAATATCTCCTTCTTCATAGCTTCCGTCAGCTAATGTAACCCGAACACCGTTTTGGGTTTCCATAACCTTGATAGCTCTCTTTCCAGCAAGAACTTTCGATTTGTCTGGAAGGTTCTCATACATGATTTCCAGCGCTAGCCGCCTTTCCATGGATCGAAATTCGTATCCATGTCTATCGCGTGCGTCAGCTCTCCATTCTGCATTCTGTTGTGAGAAGCTACCTCGCTTGGATATAATCCCACAGTGTCGTGCTCGACAAAGCTTTTCCGTCAGGCATACGACAATGACTTTTTACCATAGCTTCACTCCGATGCAGCACGTCTTTTCCGCAGCCCAGCTGGTCTAGGATTCTCATTCCATGGGGCCAGAATCCAATGCTTGCCCCAACTGGAGCTGCAACCTGGGAGTGCGCCTCCAAAACAACGTGATCTATACCTGCTTTCTGGAGGCAATGGGACATAGTGAGCCCTGCAATCCCACCGCCGATCACCACAACTCGGAAGGGCTTTTGGACTTTCTGATTCATGTCTTTTTGGATGTTTGAGCTCAAATTGTGGTCAAATGAGCGGTACGAAGGGCGAATGAAGAATCCTTATGTGGATCAAGTATCTTGTTGATTGCCATCCGGAAATTTAGAAGCTGGGAACAGAATCTTCTTCCAGTGCTATCCCCTCCGGCCGCCGACCCTTCCCTCTCTTTCCGCTCAAAGGAGCTTGACCGGGACAAAACTTCCTTGCGCACATCAGTCAAGTCGTCGCCGATGTCCCGCATACTGTATGTAGTCAGCGCTAGTGAAGTAAGCGGGACGGCACGCTGGGAACAGTAGCGGATCTTCGTCTGCGGCTGAGACAGCTCCTCAGGGCGGTCCGTTCAAGTCCGCCCTCTTATGCATAACATGAATCCCGCTCGAAATCCCGCCACCGGTTCCATCCCGCTCCTTGCCACTCATCAAGAATCCAAGGGGCGGGTAGATGTGCTTTCCAACACGTGGGATGGTGTTATCAAGATCGCCGTTGGAGATCTTGGAACGCTCCAATGATCACTAATGTGAGAGCACCACGATCTCTTTGAGGGATACATAGCCCAAAAACATAACGCTTTTACTCCGACGTCAGTGGGCTTCTCATCAGTAGCCGCCATACCTTATTTCGTCACAGTCGACAGGGATCGAACACGGTCACAACAATCACCGGACGAGGGATGGCAACATAGCATATGCAAGTTGGGTATCTCTACTGGAGAGGTCATATGCATCATGATCCTTTGGGTGCTAATGAACCGTTATTTACATTTAAGTTTCGGGTCTGACGTTTTACAGGAGTGTAGAGATCTATCTCTTTGCTATCTTTATCGACTTTTTTCACCGCCTTCTTTGTAAACTCAAAATAGAGTTAATTATGCTTCTTATTATTACTCTGAGTTGGTTATGCATGCTTTCAATCTTCTTTTTCTGCTTCTGCTTTGTGCTTTAGCTCTTTTTTCTTCATGTCAGATTTAGTCATGTGATCAAGATGCCGAGGTTGTAATTAAGGCTGAAGTTATATTCTTAGTATAACAAGAAACCATGATGTATAACAATTATAATATGGACTTTGATAGACATCACTAATAGACGTCTGCATTGTATTCGGTCAGCCTACAATAGAGCACCGACTCGTATATACTTATGACAGAATCTAGTTTAGAAGAGCAGAGACTAGTTTGTTGATTACAGCTAATACACATATAACTACAGGATTGTATCACTCTATCACTGAACCTCACAATAAAGATCTTTATCATAAGACTAGCTGCAAGCCGACCTCCAGAACAACAAGGCGTTGAATTAGCCTATGGAGTCACTAACTTGACGGGTGAAGATGCCGAGGTTTCTAGGGCGTTGAGGGGTACTGAATCGCTAAATATGACATGGTAGAACATCATGAATTGAATCATGTCAATTGAATGTCGCCGCCTCGTTCAGCGACACGTTAAACCAGGCTCATTTGACTGACTATAATGGCAAACAAACATGACCTTGATGATGCAGCTTTGGGAAAGTATCTGAAGCCTAGACTACCGGACATCCAGTTGCCGCTCGTTTCCACCAAAATCGGGTATGGACAAAGTAATCCAACTTACTTCATCGATGATGCCTCGTGAGTTTTGATATTTATGGTTGGATGCAATCATTATCTAACCTATCTTATATAGTAAAAAGCGATTTATCTTAAGGAAGAAGCCGTCTGGAGTGATCATCTCCCCAGTAGCTCACCAAGTAGATCGAGAGTTTCGGGTACTAGAAGCTCTTGGGAAGACACATTTTCCCGTCCCGAAGGTGTATTGTTTATGTGAAGATGACAGCATCATTGGCACCTCCTTTTATGTATGTTCAAGCTGTGGCCAGTTGACTGAGAGCTGGCTAATTCTTGCTACCTCTGAAGGTGATGGAGTTTGTGAAAGGTAGGATTCTAACAGATCCAACTCTTGCCGACCTGTGCCCTGAAGATAGAAGGAAAGCGTAGGTCCTAAAGCAAGTAATCTAATCCTTAAGCTTACTATCAAAAGCTGGTTTTCGGCTACGGAGACGCTAGCAAGGCTCCATAAAATAGATCCTGATACAATCGGATTAGGGAACTTTGGGAAACGGACAAATTTCTATCAGCGGCATTGCAATACCTTTTCTCGAATCGAGGCTCAGCAAGCGGTGATCAAGGATAAGATTTCTGGCAAAGAATTAGGACGAGCGCACGAAAAGTATGACGATATGATTGACTTTGTGAGGAAGAATTTACCCCAAGAAAGATCAAGCATCGTTCATGGAGACTATAAGTTCGACAACATGGTACGTGGCAGTTCTTCATGGTTCTTTGAGCTTGAAGTTGATATAGCAGATTCTACACCCGGCCGATCCCAGTGTGCTTGCGGTGCTAGATTGGGAACTATCAACTCTGGGGAATCCACTAATGGATATCGTCTACCTACTGTCTCCATATTGGTTCCAGCCCAGTGCCGTTTATCAACCTCAAAACCAGAAAGAATCACAAATGCCGAGTGAGAAAGAGCTATTGGATCGATACACTGAGTTGGCTGGATATGATCCTCGAGAAGATAAGTGGCAGGTTGCACAGATGTTCCACTTAATTCGGGTAAGATTCACTGATAGATTACTACTGACTACAATGAGTTGTAAGACAAGTAATAACTGATTATCCTAGGGCGGTACGATAAGTCATGGGATTCAGGCTAGGACAATTAGTGGCCAAGCGAGCAGCGAGTTCTCTTACGAATACTTCCAGCAGACGAAGAGATACTTGGATTGCGCTTTGGCTAAGATGGAGCAGATCGGTTCAAGAAACAAAAGCAAGCTGTAGGCGCTAAATCCCGAATACGAATATTTAAAAGCTAGATTAAGATGCTAATCTTTAAACCACGATATCAAACTCCGCTCGCTTTGTAACAAAATAATCTGAGTGACCGCTATCATATTGTTGGGAGGCTAGCTAGACTAAAGAAGAAATCCATACAACAAGTTCAACGAATAATCCCTTGAAGTGAAAAGGTAGTGACCATTCAATTAATGTCAAATCACGTGATGGGTTGCATGCGATTAGCCAATGGGATGTATCTAACCTCAAACCATAGCATTTCGCATGAGCGAGTAAGTGGGCTATCTACTAGTATTCTTAGTTAGCCAGGTCAATTACATTGTAGCCTTAAATACCACAAAAAGGTGAGTAAAGCCATGAATAACGTTCTATTTTTCATAGCTTCGGCATCATTTGATATTAATGTGGTGACCTAACACTACACATGACTATGTCACTGTCATCCCGAACGCCTATTATGCGGCAGTGATTGAGTGCTCCCTGTGAAACGAAAGGCCACGATACAGAAGGGTTAATAAAAAAAAAAATGAATTTATAGGCGAGAATTACCACTTGTACATAGCATGACTATGACAAAAACGTTCATTCCTGCCATATACCGCTCGGATAATCGTATCTAAGCTCCGAATCAGCCATGTGAAATTTTGTCACTCAGGAACGGTATCGGCTTGACTACTTCCAGTGATACAAGAGGAGCTTGCATAAACAAGCAACTTCAACCGAGCATTGTGTTTCCTCCAACAAAAAACCGAGCCGCACCTCCAGCTATTGATTACCTCAGCATCAGATCCCCCAACCCGACAGCTTGGATGATACCCATGTCACAAGTATGCTTGTTACTGTTATCTTAAGATAGTTCAGGCACACGGCTAGTCCGGAGGATGCGTGGCATGAAGACCGATTCTCTCCGATTGAATGTCACGGCATGCTTTGCGCGGCTGGGTCTGTAGGATGAAGCCACAAAGCCATGAAGCCATGAAGTGAAAGTCCGAAGTGAAATTCCGAACCGCACATAAGTTAGTAGCACAGACTCAGTTAGAGAATTAGACTCATGATATTCCACTCAGAGACGCCGAGCCGCGATTTTCTATCATGCTGATCAAATGATCATTTCGTGGCTGAGGTGCAAATTACTAGCTTCTGGTAAAAGATTGCAGGTATATTTTTATTGCGCATTCTTTCGTTCGCAAGCCCATTATATGAGATTGCATTCTTTTTACTGCCCATTATTGGGTTGCGTCATGGAAGACGTCGGCCTCGCGATTTACAGATTAAATAAATAGCTTGATCCCAAGGGCAAATCTGACACTTAATCAATCAGTGAAAGGGCACATGCTCCTCTTATCATTCCCCGTCCATCATCCCTTAAGTAAGAGATGCTGTAGGTTCGTCACATCATTCCAGGCTCCCAGCACCAACACAACACCAAGTACACAAATGCGGTGATAGGGAGGTTGGATTTCAATCAAAGGTAACGTGACAACGGGATGTTTTCTGACATCTGTGGTTTCACAACCCCTACCTCCAAGCGAAGTCCCCTATCCCTTACTACCCTCCACCCAATCGCGGTGTTTGGGAATTGGCAGTAAACCCTAATTCAGCCTCCTTCCAAGGGGTCATGGTGTAGGCCGGTTTGCGGGATGGGGGCTAAAGGTAGGGATGGCATCACAAAGTGATCGACGTCTGCATACTCTGAGGCTGCAAGCTTTCGAATCCTTCGAAAATTTGCGCAGGTCGATACTAACACGGCAGATTTCTAGGTGACATTGACATACAAGATTTGTTTTATATATTCTCTCCACAATGGAATCCTTCTGAGAAACTTTTGCGTCCTTTCTTCGTTATACTTTTTCATTCATTCATTCATTCATTCGTCTGTTGGTTCGTTCGCTCCCTTTATTTTTTGTTTCAATATCTTCATAATGAAGACAATAATATTTTTTCTTGCTATTTTAGCTTCAGTTACCCCGGTCTTTTCCAAAGCGATAGTCCTCAAACCAAAAGAGAAGTATGCGCATAGAGCAGACGTAATACAAATCGCGGCACGAACACCCCAAGCTGGTCTCGGGGTGCTGGCACGAAAGCGAAGTTTCGACTATACCCCTTTAGTTACAAGGGCTGATGGAGTCACGGAAATTGGAAGTTTCGATTTAGGAATCAAGCTTTCGAATGAGCCTTTGTTCTCCATGTAAGTGGTCCAGCTGCCAACTTCACATTGAGTAGTAACTGATGATGAATAGACCTTTAGCAGCTGGTCCAACAGGTGGCAATCTATCGGCAACATGTGTAAATTGTTTCACGACTGGTATCGCAAAGGCATCAACGACAGGATTCCAGACGAACGACACATTGGTAGAGAACATTGCCGATGCGACAAAGCAGTTATTGACCGACCCTGATGGGTTTCTGGCTAGCGCACTTGCTATGAATGTTGTAGTCTCGTTAGAAAATCTTGGAGGTCACTTCGAATTTGGGATTGATTTTGCTGGGGAAGGATCAATATCAGTGCCGATTTTCCATCCCATCACACCTTTGGGTGGCGAGGTAAAGCTATCTATATCACGAGTAAGTGCTCAAGCTAACATGATGCAGATCCAAGGGAACGAGGTCGGCATCATCTTTACTATCGATCTGGTCTTCACAGTCGAAGCTGCATTAGGTTTTTCCACTGGCTTCGATATTAATTTCCCTAAGGGTGCCTCATTTTCATTCAATCCCATATCTGGCGATCTTCTTTCCATGTCCGTTGATGGTATTGAGGTAGCCGGTATTCCCTTCACCTTTTCCTCTGGCGGTGGTACATTCACCGTTGCCCTCCGGGTTGGTCTAAAGGCTGGTCTGGGTGTAAACTTTCTTGGCACTGGATTTGAGCTTGAAACTGGTGTTTACGTTGATATTCCAACCTATAACGCTACACTCACATTCGATCCAGCAGCAGAATGCCAATTAGATTTTGAGGAGAATTTCTTTGGTGTTGTGGCAGCATTTGCGCAGGCTGGTATCAGTGTAAACTATATCGATTGGCAGGCTGGACCTAGTACGGCGGTTACGTTCTTTACAGGAGCCTTACCCGGGGGTTGTATTGCTTCAAAGACGAGTTTACCTGGACTGCCTGGGATCACAAGTATCAGCTCTGGGACAGCAACAGCCATACCTCTTACTTCGACAATGGAGCATACCAATACCACTGTTTTGGTGACTACTCATAGGACAATAACCGTGTCGCCAGCCACAACGAGGACCTCGAACGCAACGGCGGGAGGTATACGTGTTACCAGTCCTGCCGTAGTAGTAATGTTGCCTACACCAATTACCGGCTCATTCATACCTGGCTCGTCCATCTCTGTCACAGCAGGCGGGACGTCAAAACAAGCCATCGCTCCACCTGGATCGCTAACTCCTGGTCAACAAGCACCAACATCTGTTCTCCAAGTTACAGCAATAGCAAATGTCACAACCGCACCTTATTATGGAACTGGGTTTCCTGGGTTTATTGGAGCACAGAAAAGTAGCACAGTATCGAATGCCACGACACCCATAGATAATGGTGCGCAAGAGACTACCTTGGCATCGAGTGCAGACTTGCCGGCAAATACGGGGGTTGCGGGTGTAATCGTTAGTGAGGGTGGGTTTGCCAGTGCTATTATGAGCCCAACAATCGCAGCGCCAAATATGAGTGTGCCAGTGACTTTTGAGGGGAGCGCCGTTACGAGATCCAGATCAGGAGCGCTATTGATGCTGGTCATGACTGCATTACTGCTTATCATCTTGTTGTAGACTTTGACATCAGAAGATGTCATGATGTTAGTGTATATAATTTCACCATATGACTAGCCATGATTGCATCTGACTTATAATGAATATGTTGATCTTTAAATGTACACATGCCATTTATATGTGATGATCTTAGGAATCGTCTTCATAGTTGTTCTGAGCTGAGTTCTCGTAACTTGGATAAAGGACCATTCTGGTGATATAATAGTGTACAATGTATCTGCTTTTCGTAGTAGCTTTTCAAAACTAAGAGCTCACCTTCGCTTCCATACATCAATTAGCAGTGTAAATTTCTAGCTATCGTTGAGAAGCATCACATTTTATGCCGGTATATATCATCCTTCATCTATCAATCTAAATCTAAATCTATTCAACGATGTAAGCCAACTCGAGACTTGGCATGCTGTACAATAGGAGGCCTCTGATTGGCTGTTTGTAATCCACCCGCATTATCGCTGGACCGAACCGTTGCATCCCGAATCTCGCCTCAAAATCCCGAACGTCATCCGCTCGAAAGCAAAACCTCCACTAACAAAACCACCTACTACTATCAGCCACGATATATACCCCGCTTCATCTTCATCAACACTACGACTTCTCCACGATCAGAGAACTAAGATACGCGTGAAGGTCTCAGAACACAGACGTCCTAGAAAGAGGCACATCCAGAGGCCATAGACGAGCACCGGACCAAAGGAGTGTCACTTACTCGCGCGTGAGGAGGTTAGGCCGAACGACTCCGCAGCTGCCTATCCGAGGATCACTTAAGGAAGATAACAATTCTGGGATATTTTGGAGAGTTGTTGGAAGCCAAGTAGCAGGATACTGAAGTGAATAAGAACACGCAGCACTTAGATCCATCGCAAGGACAGGGTCCTATCCAAATACCTCACAGAACACGCCACACCACCCGTATGTCCTTTGTCACTCCAAACGACGTCGAGATGCCAACCAACCGCCCTTTTCTCTCCAACTTCCTCGCAGCATTCCGCGCCCACTCTGCTGTCTCTCATGGAAAAGCTACATCTGCGTCGCCCTCCACGCATCCGAACCCCTCCAACCCCTCCACCTCTACCCAAACCTCCACATCACAAACAGTGGCCTCGAATCCTAGAACGATATCGACAACTACGAAGTCCGGAGTAACAAGCGCGGCATTAGCCAGTATACACTCACCACGGAATGTAGGAAGCCCACTTTCTCGGAGCCCAGGTGATGCCGCTTATGATGGAAGTCCTGGTCGTGCTGCAGCTATGGGAGTAGCTGGTGGGAAATATATGGCGCGTGCGAGAAGGGGCAGCGATAGCAGCTCAGAGGGTTTCCGAGATGTTTTAGGAGCGGAGAAATGGTATATCGGTGGCAGAACAGCTGCGGGCGAAGAGAAGTACTTCAAGCTAGGAGTTGTCAAGAGGCAGAGAAGTGGAGGAAGTTTGAGCTTGGATCGATTGAGTTTGTGATGGTGTCAACTGCTTGGGTAGGGTAGGCTGGGGCTTGGGATTTTGGGATGGGGTGGGCTGATCTGGTCTGACTGGAGCAACAGAACAAGGAATAGATACTGGAACATTGGCAAGGGGGATAGGCATGTGTGTGGCTAACAACATATCGTCTGGCGCATGGCGTTTGGTTTTTGGAGTCTTTGGTGGTATATACGGACCTGATTGCACATAAGACAGACAAGAACATTGTTTGAGCTCCTTAAGCTCATTAAGATTATGCAATAAAAGCACCTTGCGTACATACTCTACGGTCCTCACTTTCTTATCTACGGCTTCTTCTAAACACTTTCTATTGATACATAAGTCTCGCCCTCCTGTTTAATATAGACAAAAGCAAACCACAGCGGTCAAGTAATGGTATGGTAATTCCAAAGCATGATTACCACATAAACCGCTGCACCCTCCCCGGTTCACTCTCCCACGTATAACCCCGATGCAAGAAAATGTATCCCGTCACTGCATTCACCCCCAAGAACCAGAGCGTCTCAGCCCACAATCTCGCATCATGTTCTTCATAAACCCACTGTCTAACCATTGCCAAAATCCCGCCGTTCTTCGACCCAGATTTTCGTGCCGCGGCTTTGCGGAGAGATTGTGTAGATGCTGGTGTATGGGTAGTGGCAGTTGAGAAATTGGACGCAGATGATGTGCTGGAAAGGGAGGGGACATGTAGACGCCAGAAAAGCCACGGGAGTATGAAATATCTCGGTTCGACAAGTGGTGCTGTGATGAGCGAAAGCGCGGTGGCGAGGATCCAGATTAGGAAGTAGGATGTCGAAACTTCTCCCTTTAAGTCTCCCGTTATTCCCGCCTTAGAGTGTTCCCCTGCTCCGTTCTGGGTTGCGTTGGGTCTCATGATCGTTGGTTGTCTTGCGGATGAAGGACGGTACGGCGCCAAAGTAAGTTTGCAAAGATAGAAGGCGAGGAGATAGATCGGCACGAGGAGATATTTGATGGCAGGGTGTCGGAGAATAGTGTAACGGAAGACGTAGAACATGTAATGTCGATTATCGGCGAGCGTGTAGGGGTGGATTAGGGTATTGAAATGCACCAAACCCAGCATGACCACCAAAGCAGCGCAGATGGTCGCACCTGTCAATAGAATTCTTAATGGTGTTGGTCTTCGCTCAGAGAAAGGGAGCTTGATCAGTGCGACAACTGATGGAATAAGTAGAGGCAAGGAAAAAAATGCGATGAAAGCCCAAAGGTACAGAAGTTGAGGGAGATGAATGGTGGCGACATGTGCTGATTTATCGCCGAGAACTACACCACCATTCCAGAATACAAAGGCTGCGAAGGAGAAAAGGAGAGCGATATATGGATATATCTTTCTGAGCATGAAGAGGGGGTGGGAGGAGATGGCAATTGCAATGCTGATTGCAGTAAGTCCAAAATCTGTTGGTGTTAGCTCGTATTGGTAAATAGGCGGGTGGCTTATAAGAAAGCATACCGTATATCTCAGCATCTTTCAATGGGACATCATGGACTTCACCACGTGTGTATTGGTGAAACGTAGCAGAGACTTTGCCCTGCCAGCAGGACCTGTTTTTCTCGTTCTCCCCAGGCACAGATCTGATTGTTTGCAAGCTTCGAACAACTTCTAGACCACCCATGAATACAGCAGCCCAGAAGATATTAGTTTGTCGCATTGTGAGAGTGAGAAGACCGGCAAGGTATAGCCACACTCCTCGACCACCCTCCAACCAAAGCCTGTACATCCTCAATACCACCACCGTACTCAACACATCAGTGTAAAATAACCCCCCGAAGAAAAATAGCGGGGGAAATAACGCTATATTGAAGGCGGTGTGAACCCCATTTCCTTTACCACTTCCATTTCCCTTCAATCCAAGTCTGGTGATTTGGGCACGGCATGACCCAGCATACGCAAAGAGGAAAACCAGCACCAGAGAGTTGAAGTTCCGGAGAGCAAACGTGGAACATGTTCGTATAAGGCGCAAGTTTCCAAAGTAAGACGTTAAGACATATAGACCGGGTGGGGTGGTGAGTTTTGGATCCCAGATGTGGAAATCTCCTACACAATAGGCTTGTGCTTGGGGGATATGAAAGACTTCGTCCTAATTGATGCTTCAGCTTTCATTCTTTAAAAAAACTTCCGTGGGAACTTCTTGGCTTCAGTGATGAGAATAATCAAAAGGCACATACCATGTATGGCTCAGGAACATGTTTGGTCACCTGATCCCGCCATTTGCTAGCTAGGGTCGAGAGAATAGAAGCCAAAACTACTGCAAGCCCAGAGAATGCATGGATAGAGGGGGAGAAAGCATCGTACGCCAAGTAAAGGGCGGGTGTCCACAGGAGGTAGGATGTTATCCAAGTAGCAGATTGGTACAAGGCCATCGGATGAGACCAGATCGCGGCTTATTATCGTTAAATAACACGTCGATGTAGCGCGACTCTCCTTCAGCGACACACCCAGCTACACCTAGAGTCAGTAGATTTTCTTTTGAGAAAGTTAAACAGTGAGTATACATGCTCTTTTCGTTTCCTGAGAAGTCTAATATGTGGTTGTGTATTAAGTAGCCAACTTTGGCTCATCAAAGGTTCACTTCGCTTATTTAGAGTTTCGCTTAATAGCGTTGCTTCTAGATATGATCCCACCCCCTTATTCATGGAAGCTCATTGAGATCTAGTTCCAGCTATTATATAAAAGTAGACAGTTTATTTTCCAAGCTTTGTTATCTAGGTCAATTTATGAAGAAACAGTCGCATCAATATTTACATTGTAGAAACAGCACAATATGCAGTACTAATTTTCATTTTTTGAAAACTATGGGTTGTAACTATACGCAGTGAACCCCTTAAGAGCAAAGGTGGTTTCTATCATTCATTAGTAAATTTCATAGCTGTGATTTCTTTCGATATAATTTCACACTTACTTGACGATGGTCCGGGGGATCCCGATGAGCCTTCCATCTGTAGATCCATAATCCTATGGCGTGGTCAGTGGGCAGATAATTGAACTATTCAGGCTGAGAGTTAACGAAATGGAACTTACAGCCAGAAGGGCAATCCAACCATTCCTTTGCCAGTTTGAGTTGATTGTAATGCCCCATCAAGATAGAACTTGATAGTGGCATCAACACCATTCCCATCCCGAACTTCCACGAGGATGTTGTGAAAACTACCTGGATTCGAGTACGTTACGTCTTTTGTAACCCACGCTGCGCCCGAGACGCCCAACGTATTAAATGAGATTTTCCCGCTACCCTTCCACTCCGCAAGATCAATCTCCGGTGGCCATGAGTTTGCGCCTGTAAGCCAAAATGCCGGCCAAGTTCCTTTCGTAGTCGAAGCAAGGAATTGTCCCTTGAAATCATACCCACCACCTTTAGCAATCGTGAAGTATTCTTTTGCGTAGACAGTGCCCGAAAGGTAATTGATGGCAAGCCCACCACTAGTAGGTGCTTGACCGCTAACCTTGTCGGCTGTAAGTGTTAATTGACCGCCGCCGACAGCGACATGCGCCTTGTTCATTCGCGCGCCACCATTATGGTCGGTGCCCCATGGGTAATTGTAGCTCCAGTATTTATCGAATGTTGCTTGTGAGTCAAATGACGTGCTGGGAATTTTATATCCGTTACGCTTCTCCAGTGGAGTAGCAGAAACAATACAGAAAAGTAGAGCCGTAATTGTAAGATATAACATTTTGGATTAAGATGACAGGAAACTTCTGGTACGACTTCCAAATAGAGCTCTTAGACTTGTCAACAATCCATAATTTCTAGTATGGGAAGCGCAGCATATTTATAGTCTCCCTGACTTTTGCCGTTTTACTCGCTAGACGCCATCAATTCCCACGTTTGCTAACAAATACTAAGCAGCCTAATTGCGTAATGTCTTGTTTTCTAGGAAGGTACCATGCAAATGTTGCACCAAGCAAATATTCCGGGGGATTCGAGAAATAGTCACGAACCACTAAGCCGCTGATCAATACTTTATTTGCCGCAACTTTTATATTTCACTCGGCATATAGCCTACGATGGGACGAAACACCGTACCGGCAGAACGTCTTCCTCTGGCTAAGAAGCCAATCAAGTACGAGAAAGGAAGGTAGAACCTCACGCCCATGATCAATATTGTCCTACAATGGGGTCTGAACTTTTGGGCCGGTTAAGAACATTCCAATTGACAAGTTCAGTGGTAAAAGTTTGCGATCCACTCTCCCCCACCAACAACCGGATTTCTACAACTCTCTCGAAATTCAACTTTCGTACGCCAAAGTTGAATGGCAAGAAATGAAAAGATTGATCAGATACAGTTTTCTACTAATATGAGGGATAAACATCGGTACCCCTGACTCTCGATCGTGAGCACTAACTCGTTGTCTAAAAGTCGTGGGCAATACTCAAAAGTAATGCAAATTTGGATAAGCATAGTATCCGTGACGCACAATTCTATTTTACCTTCTTGATGGTTCACAAAATCTACGTTCTTCTCCATACACTAGTTTGTCAGTCATGCTGCCAGATATGACCAAAGGAGGAGGAGAACTGTTTCAACAAGATAATTTGAGTAGATGAAAGCTGTAGAGCCTTTTGCATCAGAAAAGATATTGCTGTTTCTCAAATTTAGTGCAGCACGACCTACAACGGAAGCTTAATCACTCAACGTTTAAATGTACAGCTGCCCTCCCCGGGGAGAAGTAACCAGGCTATTTTCCATTAACGAATTTGGCCTGCACATGCATTTGGTGCAGTAACACTCGCAGCAGCGCAATTTGAATTCCACAATCAATCACCGTACTGGTAAACTCTGTTACTACAAGCGCCATTTGAGCAATACCGAATGCCATGTCCAAAGTAGACGTTTGTACAAAGACAAGCTGCAGCCGGACTCGCGCATACCAGCGCCGAGTGTTGCCGATTACTGCGTACAGGGTCTCAAATCTGGACCTTTCCTGCTTCATATGTGTATTCGTTTACAAACGTTTATCATTGATCCTATACAACGTCCGGACTCTTCCTCGAAGAGGACCGCGTTATTAAAATAAATCTTGGTTAAACTAGTACGTCAATGCATATTGTAGATTTTGGAAGAACTACGTAATTTATAACTAGAGTATTGTGTTATCTACTGGAGCCCCAAACTGAAATATTTTAAGCTACAATTATTCGGACAAATTTTCGCGCATTGTCTTAAAACCGCCTGTTATCGCTGCTACATCGGAATGTATCTCGTCTACGCATCCCATAAACTCAAGAGCAATTGTAATAACACGATCCAAGTGACTGTCGCATACAGTCTGTTTTTCATTTCCAGATTGCTTTCGGAGCTGCTTCTCTAATTCATGTTGAATTTCTCTGCCTATTCGCACTAGGGTTTTGACTGTTTTCACCATGGGAGAAGACGACAGATCAAACGCTGAATCCAGAGAACTTTCTTTAACCTCTTTGAAAATTCTTTCGATTCCTTCAATTATTGGTTGGTAAATTTCTGAGAGCTGATTCGAAATGGTTTCCAAGTCGACTTGCGCGTTACGACGCCCATTGATTAGCTCTTTGAATGTTTTCACACCTAACGCGCACATCTGGTCTCCAGCCATGGGGCTATATTGATCTTGTCAGATGGCTCTTTTATAACTCCTGAATCAACATCTTCTTTGCAGAACAAGTCAGTATTCAATTTCAGCCTCATAAACTCGCGCCGGTAGTACCGATCGAACGCTTCCAAATCTGTGAGATGTTGTCTTGAAAAATCGGGATCTTCTTTGCTACGATCCCACCTTTCCGACCAGAAATCATGCCCAGAAGGAAGCTTATCGAGAATTATGGAGAAGTATATGAACAGGGCCTGACGAATTTTTTGCTTTCGATCATGGTAAGCATTTCGATCGTCCACTGCGGAGTCCACCATCATATACTGGTTTATACGTCAGAATGTTTTACGGGTAGGTTATATTCATGCTTACTAGAAAGCTGTCCTTGATGGTACCTGAGTTTATCGACCCAAAGATTAGGATATCTAAAAGAGCTCTTGCTGTTTCTGTTAGGTCATCGGTTGAAAGTGATTCCAACCGGTTTGAAGCATATTGCAAGGTTTGAAAGATCATGATTTCGTAGTAGCGCCGGGAGATCCACAATAGAAGATCAATATTACTTTCTAATACATGAGGAATATCATCGTCGAGAAAATCGACTATCTTAGATGGTAGTTCCTTGATTAATGTATTTTCAGGGATTTCAGGGATGTTAAATTCTGCAGTACAAAATAGCCCCATCATAGCCTAGTCCTTATTAGTACATACAGTATCAGGAGTTTGAGATACTTACCAGTTGAACCCTTTCAGTTTGGGGTGCGTAAACATCTTTTATGTCTATTGGAGGTTGAGAAACGGCCGATTGTGCGAGTCTGTATGGTGTTTCGACCAATTGGCGAGCAGTATAATATATGCGTTTGCCTTTCAATATTGCTTGGAGTGTGTCCATAAGTACTATAGAGCTCTTGTACCAGCAAATAGGAATCGGGTGAAGCAGATTTTTTGGCAATTTTGCAGTAATCTTACTGGTAGAGTCTCCAAATTGCGCCATGGCCGTTGTTAGACAAACATACTGAAAGATGGTTTTGACTTTCGTCTGCTCGACGGTGTATTTTTGAAATACTTCGATATCTGTCTGATAAGTTAGCTTTTAGCGACGTTATTCACAACTGCTAAAGCGAATACGATCCTTGGAAATACGAGCCATATTCTAATAAGCCGAGAAATTCGGCCTTAGTACAAGGAAATTTCCAAAGAACGGCGTTCGAATTGTTCCGACACGCTTTGCAGGGAGAGCCACCGAGACACTGCCAGACATGAGTTTATATTTAACTTTATGTTGCCATCATATAGTAGCTACCTTCTCCTTCATTTTACGACATCTAATGCAAACTCCTTGCTTCTTAGTTTCGCGGAGATTCTTCAACTCCAATGCCGAACGCGGACCTTTTCTCCCTCCCCTGCGAGCTGGGGGCAGTGAGACTGGACGAGATGGCCCAAAAGTCCTTGGGAGCTGGCCGTTTCTGCCAGCAGCGGTTAATGAAAGTCGACGTTTTGGAGCATTCTCTCGGCCCTCGGTAATTTCGATTGGATTTCCGAAACTACCCAACTCGTGAATGAGGTTGGTAGAGACACCTGACATTAAGTTATCTCCCAAGGAACGACTTGTGTTCCCTTGAATATCTATGTCACTGTAGTTCAACTCGTTGTAGGTGTTTGCATCTACGTTAAAATTGTAGTTGCAATTCAACGACGTAGCTGCAGATATATCATCAGGAGAGAAGGAAGTGGATAATGGCATTGTCTGATCGAAGCGAGGGACAGAAAGAAATCCGACATGGGAATCAGTGTGGATGGCTCCATATAGTGATTCCTGAACCTGAGAAGATCCAGATGAAGTCCCTGGAACTTGCTGCAAATCGTCACCGCCAATTGAGGTTGTTGGGAATTGATTGAGCTGTGATTGCTCATAGCCAAATTGGTGGCTCATCAACTGTTGGTGTGTCTCAAAGTTTCCGCCCGAAGGATCGAATTCCTGACTAGCAAAGTCATGGTATGCTCTTGCATAAGGAGCCTGCAAGGTAGGGAAGTTCGAAGTAATCCCTATATTATCAGCAGTGATCTCAGATTCCGCGCAATTGTTCATAAGGAAATCGTGTGTGACGCCGGTCGCAGAAAAGCCAGGCAAATTATGATTTGAAAGAGGATAGTCTCCTGCCTCAGAGTATTGTTTGTCTTAGTAGTGATAATTAGTGAATATTTAGTGCTAGTAAGATCAAGGTGAATCCGACACACTCACCAAGTCCTGTCCCTGTTCCAAAGGTCCACATTTCTGGAGCTTGAATGTATTCTACCGGAAAACTGCCTAGAATATTCTCTGACTGCACTTGGGGCTGTGGATTTTCCCGAAAGTCGTTGTTATTATCAGGTGCGATGCTGGATTCGTCTACCGTAAATTCATCGCGCTGAGTCCAGCCAGGAAATTGTTCCTGAAATGCACGATTCGCCATTGGGAGCTTTTCTAATTTATAGTGTGGAAAAGTGCTTTGGATGTCTGTTAGAAAACCACAGTGTAATGCAAACACAACACAAGGTTTTATAGTTTTACGTTCTGGACTTCTTTTCCTTGAACCCAAAATTATTCCTTGAACGCTCAAACGCCACAATGCAATCACAAATTCCACAGCCAATCACGACGTCAACCGGCAACAACTCCACGCCACCAGCATGGTTTGAAGCGAGCTAAGTTGTTGCCGGTTGACGTCGTGATTGGCTGAGGAATTTGCGAAAGCGAATCTGCAGCCACACTGTCGGACAAAAGTGAAACTGCACCATAGGATGAGACCTCAGCGCTGATGAATGTGCAAATGCTTTGCAACGGCTGCAAAAAAGAGATCATTGTACGAGGAATATATCATAGTGTTTTGGGGAACGACCGATTGGTCTTCAAGGGTCGTTGAGAGTGGCTATCACTTCAAGGACTGGCTATGCGTGCTTTAGGCACTTGTGTCAGTAACAGGACAAGCAGAAATCACAGGTGCTACAATTTCCAATTACAGGAGCTTATATTCGACATCAATGAAAATTAATGCTTAGGCAGCAATTAATCTAGGCTTGGTTGGGGCTTGAAAACAATTAAAGTACAACTGAACCATGATGACATTTATCATTCTGACACTACTTGCTTACAGTCACGCCTACAGTTACGAAAACCTAAATATCGGATTTCAAATCCTGAAATTCTGGATCTCCACTTTGTATTTATTAAACGGTTTAGGCGAAGCATGTGAGTAGGGAACGCTGTAAGTGTTTTGGGGCACCGATGGATCCTTAATGTAGCCCTAGGGCACACATTGATTTCTGTGAATCTCTTACCTGGTTCACCTCCGGCATCTCCATGGTCTGGATGTATTGCTTCTGCCACTGTCCCGCTATCCACTTTGTACCTGCTCATTCAGTAATTTGAAGTTCATTATGCTCGCATTCGTGGGCTTGGGTAAGCACCAATATTTGCAATGGTATCAAGTACATAATTACGCAAAGTGACCAGACATCATCCTGCAAAACGAGCATTGATATCGATCTTTGCATCAAAACAGATTAGTGACGACTAATTTCTACACTGCGACATAAGCATCCAACATCGTGTGTAGCCTTGATGAACATATCATGTAATTAAAAGCTCAAGTCACTGGTACTTACTCAACGAAGATGAGAGAAATCTTAGAGCCTCCTTCTGATTATTTGAGAAAATTGTATTATAGAGTAGATCCATCAGGATGAGGAAATAATGAGAGTTTGTTTTTTGATAAAGTTGCACTAGCTGCTATACTTCCAAATTCAGTAATCACAAAAAGTAACTTATGTCGGGCCATCCATACTTGATTCTTAGGTTTTTGAAATCAGAAATCCGTCATTTTGCAGCTTCTGGAAGACTTGATCGGGGTCGTACTTCCGAGACACGGTTTGCAACTTTGCGAAGTTTTCAGGTCCGTAGCTTAAAAGCGGATTCTGGTCTCTCGATGCATCGTTCATGAACTCGAAGGGAACGAATAGTCCTCGTTCCTCTCCTAGCTGTTTCCATTTCTCGGTTGTGGCAATAGATACTGCTCGTACAGTCGCATCGTCTTTGGCATCGTTCCAATCAATGAGAGTTGTCCAACCTATAGGAATAAGCTATTTTTGTAAAAGGTGGAGAGCAAGACGTAAGGAGCAAGCTCACATTGAAAGTTTTCACTTGGAAGCCCTAGAGGATTTCCGCCTTTGAGAATACCTTGTTCAACAAGGCTGGTCGTAACTGGCTGAATGGTGAAAGTTTGATTAGCTCCCGTCGCGTTTTTTACTGCAAGCGCTTGTTCTTGCCAGAAGCTATAGACGTCTAGGTACAGCTGTAAATCAATCTTGGAACTTGCAGCGCGATAATCGTGGCTTGAACGGTGTCAGCTTTTCAATTACTCTCAATAGGCACATATTTCTAAGCTATCTTACCGCTGGGGTTCAAGTGAGAAAGTTGTCCCTAGAAGTTGTGATAAACTGAGTAGCGTTCCGTTCATAGGTATAGCGACTGTCATAGCCGAGATATTTTGGAAAGGACTGAAAGCCATGGGTGTGTTCTCTGCAGGCTCTGAGTAGATCAAAAGTATTGTAATGTTTTCCAGTCTTACAATAAGACCGACCGTCCCTTTAGGATCAGAAGCCCCATTCTCCTGCCATTCAACAAAAGCAGCAAAAATGGCGGAAGCTTGTTCAGTTGTGTATATTGTCACCGAATACCAGATGTTTCTGACTGGAATAGTATAGAGATCAAATCTCGTTACAATTCCTAAAAATGTTAGAATTAGTCCGAGGCAACAGACGAAAGGTTTGAGCCAGTACCGAAATTGGCCCCCCCGCCTTTCAATGCCCAAAACAAATCTGCATTCTGGTCTTCGTTCGCGTCTACAATGGTCCCATCTGCCAAGACAATCTGGTAGCTAGTCAACAGGAGTAGCTTCCAAAGATTTGCAGTTCTAATACCTCAAAATTCTTGACATTGTCGGCAGCAAGACCGTACTGGGCCGAAAAATGAAAGTAACCACCTAGAAGCGTCCCGCCTTAGTAACGAAAAAACCAAACTTCAGAAGAGATACCATACCTCCCAGGATTAATCCTCCAACCCCAACTTGTGGAATCCGACCACCGACCACGCTCACTTCGTATGGGTCTAATGTCGAGTAGACGTCGCCCCATCGACCTCCCGGTCCCAAGCTAGCCACGGTCTTATCCGTACTCACCGTAACTTGATTTATCTTTTGCAAGTCGATGAGGAGGCCGGATTGTCCGATATTAGACCAGCCTGGGTTTGGTGAATGCCCACCACTACGAATGGAGAATTTGATTTGGAAAAATTTCACAAGCTTGAGTATGGTGGATACATCTTTGGCGGATCGTGGACGAACTACACCTGCCGGATTGTTCCAGCACGCCTCAGACCTACAGTAGAAAGATTAGTCACTAGACCATTTGAATCAACCCTAAAGTACCAGTTCAACGCGACATCTTTCTGGTCGACAGGTGTTATGTCTACAGATTCTGCCCCGATAATTGCCTGTGATATATTGCTGGCGAGCGAGACCAACCCCGACTCGAGAAAATCACGCCCAGCGAGGAAATCTGCAAGGTTAGCATCGCCATCGAGCTTGCTAGTCATAAGCTGTGCCTGAGACGAGGGCAGACCCAAGTCATCCACAAACTTAGCGCTCGCACTCTGCATTATCGTTGATTCAACAAGTGAAGGCTGGGTAGCTACGACGGTAGCAGTACAGTAGCCAGTACGTGACAGATGAGACGGAGGTTAAACATTGCTAGTGCTGTTTAAATGTAAAAGGGCTGTCTGTTGTTGTGTTGGTTTTACAAGATATCTAAATTAACCAGTCAGCAAATGCGAAGCGAGCTTTCATGCCAACATTGGCAGAGCACACTAACCTCTTTCCAGTCTCCAGACCAACTGAATATCAATATCAGCACCAACCAGAACGGTCTGCTAGGATTCGGGTATCCTCCGAGCATGCAGGTATGAGGTGGCATGGGGGAACCGGACGGGTTTGACATTGAATTACCTTGCCGTCCTCGTGTATTATATGCCACCATCTTAACTAGTTGGCGTGATTTAATGCTATTTGAGAGATAAAAGGCAGCTAATAGCTAATACTCAGCACTGTATTAAAGATTGGTAAGAACGACCAAGAATCATCTTGGGTACAAACATCCTGGAGTTCACTATTGTTTGAAGCCTGAAGCAGGGGCTGGAGACGAGAAACTAAGGGGAAAGGTTAGGTGTGTAGAACTTGAAGACATTGCACTTGCGCAGGCCAAGTATTACCAAAGTCATATCATTTGAATTTGTTTATTTGAAGCTATGCTACAAGTGTATAGACTTGATTATCTAGGGAAACAATAGATATTCAAGTGGACGAGCGCACCTGCCGAGAGTTTTTCCAATCGAGTGTGAGGATGAAAACCAGTCCTTAGTCCTTCTTTGAAGCTAGTTTGAGGCAACTTAGGATTTGGTCGGGAGGAAGAGGCACTTAACAGAACCCCCATATGAATGTGTAAGTATTCAGTATTGATGTCTTCAGCTGCATTAGTTTGATTTTGATGAAAAGTTATTGTCCTGCTCTATATTTTACCACATCAATCTGTGTACTTCAAACGAAAGTAATTTGATTTGCAAACTCACTATCTTGGGAAATGTCGTGGTGTTATAAACTGATTGTAACTACTTCCAAGCTTAGTCTTTCAATTTGATATACACGTGAGTTTAGTAGTCCGAATACTAGAAAAAAAGTTCTTAGCGGCATTACATAGATGGCACTAGAACGGGTGGGAGCCAAGCTGTGTGTCAAGTGACCCCCACGTGCCTTAAAACACCGGGTGCCACATCTGTCTCTCCAACATGGTGGTGTAGAGTTGACAATCTTTGAACTAATAGTAATTAGACCATACATTGGTAATGGAACTGGGACCACGAGTACAGATGAGCAACCTAAGCAGTGAGGCGATGGCAACTCACCGCGTTGAGAGCTAGATTTGGGATTGTCGTGTGAAATTACCGAAGTAGTAGTATGGTGTATGCATAGTTGGCAGATAAGGAAGGTATAAGCCGTACCTGCAAAGACGGATTATAGCAACCAGTCAATCTCTAGAAATGCCCTTCATGAGGCAGAATGCCCAAATCAGCTGAGATGTACCCGGTGTCGGGGGAATTGTTATCCATCTTACTGCTTCCTTGGCGACGTTGTCGTGGCAGACCAGCAATATCAAAAGAATATGCCTCGAGATGCGCCTACTGTCTATAGCGAACTATCTTTCATGAATCAAAAGATTGTACGACTTTATTGCGCTAGATGTGCTTGTATGCGCCTTGTTATTGTTGATTACTAGTGCTGTGTAGACTGCGGGGCCCCACATGGCAGATCCATTTACCCCCCTCGGTATCAGTGTGAATTTGATACAAATAGTGGCTCTTGCTGTCGCTCTAGGGAGACAAATATGGAAGTTCACCGATGAGCGAGCCACTTTGCCTCAGAATTTAGAGACCATTAAGCAACGTCTGGATATTATGGCAGCTACTCTGAAGGACCTCGATACTTCAGACTATTCTGAAGAAGCAGCCCAAAGCCTCGAACTTTACCTAGCAAGCATGGACAAGAAACTCACGAGATTTCAAAAAATGCTAGACGAGTATCTTCCAGAGACCGGGGCCTCGACCATGGAGCGTTTGAAAAAAGGCTTTCAAAGCCTTGGGAAAGACTCCCGAATTGCAGATTTTGCAGATGAGCTATCTAAGGACGTTGATCACCTCACTTTGTTCATTATAACACAGGGTCTCTCGCAGCCCAAATCCAGTCCCATAAATCATCTCAAGGGACGTACGATTTATCATGTCGACCGCCGCGGGGTCGCCAAGTTTGTCGGCCGCGAGGAGCAAATGGTGGCTCTCGACACAGCCCTTAACAATGCGTCCCAAGTCGCCGTACTCAAAGGAGCTGGGGGTCAGGGGAAGACTCAAATTGCATTGGAGTATTGTCGAAGATGTCGACTTTCCAAGAAATACAAAGCTATTCTTTGGGCAAACGCAAGCTCTGAGCAAAGTCTGAGGGACAGCTTTGAAAACATCTCAAACGTGTTGAAGACTCCCGACGATAGTTTGGTAGACTCAGACTCTCGTATCCGCTATACGAGGCAAACTTTGACGGATTGGTCGGAGACCTGGCTATTGGTATTCGACAATTTTGACGACCCGTCCAAGTTAGCAATTCGAGAATACATCCCATCATCGATCCAAGGACACGTTATCATCACCACCAGGGCAGGAGATGTAGAAGTGCTAGGCAACAGTATTCCCGTGACCGGTATGACTGACGAGGAAGCATTAAACCTTTTGATGATATCTGCAAACCTTGACAAAACAGACGAAACAAACATCACTGAAGGGGCAAAGATCGTAAAGCGATTAGGGAATATGCCTCTCGCAATCGACCTGGCCGGCGCTTACTTTCGTCGGAGATACGGACTTATTAGAATTCAGGACTTCCTAACCAGGTACAATGCACAAGCAGAGGCAATTCTTCAGGTCACCCCAGGAATCTCTGAGTACGCCAACGACCTGAGCCAGAGTGAGACGAGCGTGTTCGCAACTTGGGAATTGACGGTGCATCTCCTATATCCAGAGACTGAGCTTGGAGCTCAGAAGATTGATTTCCTCAATATTCTTGGGTTTTTTGATTGTGAGAACATCTCAGAAGATCTGTTTCGCACATATTACCTGAAGAAGCGGAATAAAGATGAGGTCCCGAGATGGTTTAGTCTGTTTCTCGACGAGGATGGGGAATGGAGCTCAATTGAGTTCGAGAACTTGATTGCTCAACTAGCAATGAATAGTTTAGTGGAACGGCCATCACGTAACGAGGACGGGATTGTTGAGTTTTCGATCCATCCGCTCATTAGCGACTGGCTCAGAATTCGCCAAAGTCGCAATGATCAAGCTCTGAGGGTTAACAACTATCAACTCTCAGCCAAGATGCTTGCTTGCTGCCTCATGGACAAATACCTCGAGTTCCTCCTGCAACCGGCGTTCAAGATGCCATTTAGGGAGCAGAATATCCTCACCGCACACTTGCTATTCCTACAGAACCTCAGCAGTTCATATCGGAACCAGAAGCCTATCTTTCTCGACGAATCGGAGCGCATACCATGTGTTGAACTCATCTTTGTAATTTATCTTTACGACGTTGGATTCAGCCCAAGTTCTTTGAGCATCGCTGAAACGCTATGGAAGAATTGTGGTATAAGTACGAAAGTAGGTCGCACTGTGAAGAGAGCGGCAGGAGCGTACATGTGGCACAATCTCTGTACGGTCCATAGCCATGCAGCAGCCGAGAATAGGATGAGGGAAGTTGCTGCCTTCTGGTCGCAGACCCTTGATCCAAAGCACTCATTCACTCTGGAAGCATTGTATTATGCAGCTGCGTCTCTGAGCTATATGGGAGATATGGAAGGGGCAGCCAAAATCTACCAGGATATTGCAAGCCATGAGTCTGATGAGTGGAGCCAGTCTTGCAAAGAAAACATTTGGTTTCCTCGCCCCGAGTGGTCTCTAGTCGAGCTGATTTACGTCCTTGGAGCCCAGCGATCTACCAATAGGAAAGCTGAGATACCGGCGATAACAAAGAAAGTACTAGACATGAGGGTGAAGTCGCCCACTGTGCGGCACGGATCAACGGAGTGGAACTGGCGATGCTACAGTATGCTGATCAAGACCCTCGAAGACAAAGCCATCAGCTCAAGCATGGCATGGGAACTCCTCTCCATCATTGAGAAAAGCTGGGGCAAGATGCATAGCAACTACTTCCTGGCACAAATTGCTGTCATGGAAGCGTTATTGAAGCGCGAAAACAAGGCCTCATCAGAACGTATCTTGAATAATCTGCTCCAAAGCGCAGGAAGGGCACAGTTTTCACGGAGTTACCGGTTCTTACTTTGGGGACTTGACATACTTAGTCAGATGCTATTAGATCGAAATAAGCTGGTTGATGCTGAAGGAGTTTTGCGCCAGATGCTGGAGGTCTATGAAGATCTTCCGGACGCGATTAGTGCCAAAGATTCGGTCTTGAAGGATCTGGGACGCTGCCTATATCTCCAGGGAAGAGTCGAGGATGCTGATGGTGTACTATCTCACGTTTCTTTGTCCGGCTTGGACGTCTTGATTCTTCACGCTCTAGTCAAATACAAGGTTGGCACACGTGAAAGAGTTGAGGGAGCGAGCAAGTTGCTCGAGAAGGCGCTCGAATATTTCAAACCTGATGAGGAAGGGTTGGATCCAGATGAGATCGGCTCCGAAGGTTTCTCAATAGAGATGATGCTTACAGGCGCTGATGACTCGACTGCTCGGAAAAAGTATAGGATGGACGTGAATGGAAGCGTCTCCTACGAAGTTCTTGTGCTGCTAGGACTTTGCCAAATTAGGCTCGATAACGTGCAACACGGCCGGGACAGCATCTCTGACAGCGAGAGGGTTTTTGAGGAAGGCGGCGGTGTCGAAGCAGGTTCAACCGAAGGGTTTTGCACTTTCATTACTGATCGCACTCAGGAGCTTCTCGAAGCACTGCAGGCACCAGAATCATCTCCTCTGGGCGAGGCGGCTATGGAGGAAGTTCTCGGCCTACTTGAATGGGCCATTACACAGGTCCTAGATCATTTACCAAAGCAGACCGATCTCCTCCATAGGCTCAAAAGTCTGCAACAGGACTTTCGGGACGCCAGTAATGACCACGGCCAGCTGTTCGACAATTTCTCTACTCTCTCTCTCGAAGGCAATGTTAAGAAGTCAAAGCTGACGCGTTTCGCCAAAACAATTCTGAAACCAGGATCCTCTAAGAACAGTAATGAGAAGGCTGGAGACAACAGGACATGCAGCTTTACATCGGACGCCGTTACACTAGTTCCAACTACAAGTGACAAAAGTGAAGTGAGTTCCTTAAAGGTAGGTGATTAGGATGATGTATTCGGGTTGATCAACGGCGGATAAGTCGAAATCGTTCACAAATAAATCTATTGATAGATTGACTAAAAGATGACTGCCGGAGGCAGTAACGTCAAAATAACACTGTTGCTAAGCAATAGCACTTTTCATTAAGAAGTCCTGCGGCGAGATGATTGGGGAAGGAGGAAAGCGGCAGGTACATTTTCAGCCTAGACTATATCCTAGAGTATATGAGAAGAGATGAGCTTTGAGAAAAGAGTCCTGTCGCTTGCCACGGGTTTCATGAGTTAGCCAATCCTTTTTGGCCACTAAAAATCTGCCAAGCTAGTCCTCGAATAGTCTTTCAAATAAATAAGGGAGTTAATACTTGCAATAAAATCACCATATCCCGCAAAGACTTCCAATGATGCCATACTCACTAGCAAAGCACTTAATATTCAGTATATCTGGATTGATTCCCTTTGCATGCTTTAGAATGACTGCAGAGACTGGAAAAAATAAAAACACAATAACAATATGGCCACACTGTTGGAGGGCCGTGACCGGACACTTCAAGGGAGATATATGGCGCTACCAACACTGCAGTTTATTATAGGTGAGGCCTATCAGCACTTTTACCATTCAAATACCTAATACCGTTTCCAGCTGAGTCTCCGCTCGAATTGTTCATAGTGCAGCTTTCAAACATAGGGTACGTATTCCGACAGCTTTGTGGGCATGGACCGTGAATATATTCGTGCTGGAAAAGCTGCACTGTGAACCATGAGCTGGTGTTTGACAACTCAAGAATCAAACAATTATGATCTGAGGAATCCTCATTCGCATGATGAGAGCTACGCCACCCGCGATCACTCGACTTTGGGCCCAGCCTTCAATGGTGTAGATTTCTTCAAGTGCAATCAACCAGTTTTAGATTTAGTTGTTAGAGCTGAAGCCCTGTTTACGAGAAAAGTTACACAGAACGAAGGTGTTTGTATGTTCCTAAATTGTCTCTGTCCTTTGGAACTGTGTTCAAACATGAGCATCAGGCTTTGGAATGGCGCAAATTACAGCACTGGCTGATGCTAGCGGAAGACGTGAGGAAGAGTCACACTCGTTGAGTTCGTGTTTAAGATTTAAAAGATAGTGGCTATTTCATGATGTTATGATGTGTACATACTATTCCGGAAAACAGGAGTTGGACTTATCATGCTAAATACATCAAAGGGCAGACTTCAAACTATCATTACCCTTCGCCAAATACTAAGCATCGTAGCTCGATACTCATTCTTGGCTTTGCAGTTTCTGGGCCAATCGGGTCTTGAAAACTAGAGTGAGGTGCACCTAGGAGGAACTCTCAATTAATGATTGTGTCATATCATATACAGCATTAATCTGGGTTGGCCTCCTGAAATATAGCTTCATCTGTAGTACGCCTATTTTGAAAGAGAGAAACACTCACAGAATGCAGTAGATTTATTTTCCTTACTATCGAATATTTTCAGAAGTACGATAGAGTCACTAGTAGCAAGAGATTGGTAGTACCATTGGTGTGGCTCTGATAGAGGTGGTTTAACCTCAAAGGCTTCTTCGCAAAAATGAGGGAAAACTACGTCTACTGCCACAAGATCGTGGAGAGGATCAATGCTCTTAAAGGAACAAACTGCAAGTGGATTTGATTCAACGGGCGATGTCAGCGGGCGCCACACGCTACCTTTACGTTAGAATTTCATCAGACATACTAAGATGTTTGGCGGTCAACGTGAATAAAACCTACTTGATGAGTCTACATCTACCACCTAAAAGCTTTGTTGCACGAGCGCCCATATGAAATTTAATTCTTCCAATGGCAGAGCGTGATGACTGATCTGTAAGAAGCTTAGCACTTTAGTTGCTTATCGTTTGTTTCGATATAAAAACCTACCACACTGCCACAGTGTACTCTTTTGGCAATACCAGTCGCACCATGCTGCAAGGTCTCTCATTACTGCGTTCTTGGCTCCTTATTGTGTAATCGAAAACAAACACTTCTTTGACATGGAAGATAGTGCTTAAACCAATTTTTCATCCCTTCCATGTATTCCGATTTATCGAAATCTAATCCTCTAGCAAAGTTTGTTTTTTGATTTTCTAAGCTGAACACATCTTTGTCCAGAGAAAAAAGATCCTCATGCCCTCGCACATCCGTGATCATCACTTGACTGTAACAACCGCCGAAATTTATATACCTCTGATTTTCCGGTGGAGGCGGGATTTTGGAAACATAAGGTTTTTGATGTTCGAATCCTGGGAGAGCATGGAAGTATTGTAGGTATGTGTTTGTTCGGCGGGGGTTGAACTCTGAGATTGGATGCACGATTTGCTGAGTTTCTTTATCAATGAAAAGTTGATCACAGATTGGAATTGGAGCAAGGGTTTCATTGTCTGATTAGGGTTAAACACGGTGATTTGAAAAGTAAAATCATATCTCTTACTGTACGCCGGTAGCCATCTCACTTTCCAACCATACCACGGCTTGTTGAATGGCGACGCAGGGTCAAATTTCCAGGATTCCCAAGGCTGTACTGCCTCTTCATCAGACTGAGCTTTAGAATCCTTGTGATAGGAAGGCCACCATTCCCTCCAAGGCCGAGTACGGGTGTCTAGTGGAAGCCGCGCACGTCTTGCACTGTAGCCTCAAGAAATGCTGTGCACATTCTGAAAACTGGATATTTGCGAAGTCGCTAATCCTACAAAGACCAGGCATCGGATGGTGTAGATCCTGAAGCTATCAAATTGGGTCAGGAAAGCTGGTGAACTGCTGATACAGTTTCTCGAGCACATGATATGGGAACGTGATCAAATCAGCTCCGCTCAAGCCGAGGAGTTAGTTAGCACAGCCAAGCTCTACAAAACTGACTGAGTGCACTACCCTTGCGTCTCCTACACCATATTAGGTCTTAAACTACGTTTGCTGCTTATGAAACTCTCACAGACAATAACCGCCCGTTAGTTTGATCTTTATACGGAAGTATCTTCTGGCTGCTGCCTGTACAAAGCGCTCGAATTCCATCACTAAAGTACACTTCCTTGCTGTTTAAACCGAAGATAACCATAACCCTATGTATGCCAAGGCCTAGAAAAAAGAGCCGTCCTTTTAGAAGAATAAGTGTCAAAGATTCTCGTAATACTTTCATCAAGATTTACTCAGATAACCCAGCGGCCACAAATAAGGCGCTTATATGTTCTACAACTGTGTGCAGTACCGTAAATCCGAGGAACAAATAGGCAGAGTGTATTGTTAGGCTCTTATTCCTATTACACCTAAGTGTAGAAGGGCAATATTAGATTATATTTCTCACGTTCTATCTCTGTCGCTAATGGTATATAATAAGGCCAGAATTAAGACGACAACATCTCATCTTCAATAATCCTCATTTACCTGCTTCCAACTCTGCCACTTCATAGCCTGGACCGAGCTCTTGTGGATGTGTCTCTGCAGACAGCTCTTGCAGAGGTTTTCGTGAAGACAGCTCGGCTTTTACCTCCCCGTCATCTTTAAAAAAAGGTTCCTCCGACATCTCAACCTTCTGTTTATTCCGCTTCTTCAAGAAACCTACACCTAACCCTACCCCTATCGCAATAACTGCAACAGTACCAACAACAATCCCACCAATCGCACCACCTGATATATGTGTGGACGAGCCTGGGGATGATGTTGACGAGGTGTTCGGTACGGCACTAGCGTTTGGCGGAGGAGTAGTGGAAACACTAACGCTGAGCGATGAATTGGGAAGATCACTTGCGTTTGGCGGAGTAGTAGTGGGAACACTAGCGCTGGGCGAGGAAGTAGAGGGGATGAAAAACATAGAGCTGGTCTGGGTAGCAACTATTAAAGTAACTGGGTCGAAGGTCCAGGAACTCTCTCTCGGCTTCGCAGAACTCAAAGATAGATATGTGTCATTCAACACCGACACATCTACATGTTGGAGTGTATTGCGTGCATTAGCCCAACAAATGTTACTCTGTCCCTTTGTTAAACTGCATTTTTCACTATCCACTCTAACGATTAGATACTGCAATACTACTAGTGGTTTTTGCACATGAGAAGTATCGACGAGGGGACACCAACGTTTTACTTTGACAGCACCAGTCAATATCGCCATCACCACAGGTGAATGTACTGCCGTCCGTCTTACATTCACTTCCAAGGCTATTTCTTGAATTAGTATTGAAGGCTGAATTGAAGTGCGGAGCCAAAGAGCCTAGGAGCTTTCTCGAAACTTGAATTTTATAAACTATAAGCCAAATATCTCTGGCTCCTAACGTCGCTCTCTGGCCCGGTGCTCTTATAGAAACAACAAGCGTTTTTATAGGGATTTAGCTAACCTCCAACAAACACGCCCCATAGTAGGACTCTCTTTTACTTTGGTGTCACAACAGTATGGGCGGCCATTCTGGCTATTATTGGCGCACGCGGCTGGTGGTCGACATCGGGCGGTTCGAAATTTAGGACAAGCATAATCAGTCAAGTTTGATGTGAAGGTATAATGGTCATAAGGATCAGAAACAGACATTTTGGGCTCTGCCCTAGATGTGGCAGTTTAAGACCGTATTTTAACAAGACCAGTGGGCAAGAAAGCCACCATAAAAATGATGGGGAGAAACGAGGACAGGAGAAGAGCAAACCACGACTTTACCACAAATTAATTGATTTAGCCCCCCCTCTGCGCCCCTCTTTCATTTATTGGCGAAGTCCGCAGCATGCTGGTGTAGCTTCAGACTGGGGGCTGAAACTTGGTACAAGCTATATCATTGGTCTCGTATTAGCCTCGTATTGCGAGAAGACTTCTCCAGCCTCTGGGACTCTCTTGGCTCAATTCAATTTACGTAGATCAGTCCTGTGTGTGAAGGAGCGTGCATATGCCAAGCCGAAAGATACATCGTGACATCCAGCCCTACGGTCACCAAGATGCAGCCTTGTAGTACTATCCCAAATCCTTGTAACAGCCCTTGAAGGTAGCCGTGCACAACCCCTTTATGCAATGATTCTCTCGTTTTGGAGCAACAAACCTTCTTTCTCACAACTCTACTACGATTACTAGTCTTGGCTTGGCCGCCGTTCAGGAAGTAAAGGCCAATAGCAAGCAAATGGGTGGCTTTCGTTGAAATGGAAGGAGATATGAGTTTTACCCCTCAAAGTCTACATCCTTGATATTTTTGAGCGTCTAGGATTCTAGAGGATATACAGGAGACTTTGTTGCTAGAAATATGTATAAATATGAAGAACTATAATAGATTACAGCCAAAATATCCCTAGGTAATGTAGAGCTTTTATTTTGGGCAGGTGCAGCTGAATTCTATGCAGGACTGGAGAAGAAGAGTTCTGCAGAATCTACAAGTGAGATTAATGAAAATATTCCTGTTGCTTGCATTTACTTTGAAAAGTAGATGAACCCTGTCTTTTAGCCAAACATAACTGTCCAAATAGCAACAAATATACCACCGTGTACGTTGGTCGTCTCAACTTGACAGAACAGTGACTACAATGGGCATGAGAAATAAAATGTCCGCATATTAGAAATTTTCGGCACCTCATACCGCAAAAAACGCGTAAAAACTGATTAAAATTGTATCCTAGTTATCGTGCATAGCAGTACATTTCTCTCATCCTATTCAGAAAGTTAACTTCCGATCTTAGCGACCACCCCGTTAGTCAGTCTCACATTGCCTGAAGTGTTGTCGCACAACGTGATGATTGAAAATTTTTACTGCTGTTATCTTCCAGCAAAATCCCTTTTTTCGCATTGTAAAACGAGCGTTGATCCTCAGTTACTGAATTCACCTAAATTCTCGTCAAGAAGGTTGTGCAAAGAGCTAATAAAGCAAGGAGCTTCTTTGAATCCGTAATAGTGGCCTTGAATAGTGGCTTTCCACGTTGGCCTTTATTGAGATTTATCTGTTAGATAAAAGCTCTCACTATAGAAGACTTAAAATATACTTAAAGGCACACATTTCCCAGGTAGATCATCAGCAGCCGCAGCTTAAGTTCCGAGAGTCTTAGATCTTAGAAAGAATATAATCAGGATCTGGCAACTGGCAGTCATTAATATCAGGCCAGTTTGAACCACAGTAAGACTTGCATGGCAAAATCACTGCTAAAATAGCTTGATGACTCTGTCATATCTGTTGTCATGGACCTAGACTCACGATGAAGGCGATGGAGAGGTTCCGGTGCGTAAAACGTGATGAAAGGTTCTTGTTTTGGTAAAGTCTAGAGAAGGAAGCTCTCCGTACGGGAGAGGTCTAAGTATGCTAGCTAATGAGGGTGTGTGCCTCAGGCCACAACATCTGTCTACCGTGTGACATTTGAGAAGTTAGTGAAGGAGTGTTGAGGGGTAGCTTTTATTGTCTTGATTTGGACTCTCTCATATTGATTGCTTGTGTGAGATCTTGAAGGATTTAATATATAGAAGTAGAAGATGTTTCCAAATTCGAAGGTTAATGACCACAATCAGCCCACCAACCCTAAAATAGTCATGTGATTAGCAGTAAAGTCGATATTCTGAGAACCAGACCTCCTTTCATCGCCAAACCTCAATCCACCTTCAGTTTTTCACGAACAACCCTATAAGGCATTCTCTAAATATTAGTGTTGGCTATTTCCATTGTATGTTCTCTCTAGATTTCAGGGACATGTAATATAATGGAGGAAACGAATCTCAACACTTGTGAGACTTGCCAAGCGTTGAACAGCATTGTTGAGAACTGGAAGATAAAACTAATGTCCAGTCATGTATATCCGACTCCTGAACAGTCTGTGACAGATCTGCTATATCTTGGATTTCAGAATGACATACAGATGAATGATAAGTGTTCCTGTTGCCAAGACATTGCCAGAGCAATTTCCATTGTTGTGCAATCATCCCAAGTTTCTCGGGGGTCTATGATCTGCATCACCGAGATCAACGGCACCCTCAAACTACGACTAGAGATGCCAGATAAAGACTCGGATATGTGGTGCAACTTATATCCATCTATACCGTCACATCCATCAATGAGAGTCGCAAGAAATATCCAACCACATACCGATTTAGCTCTGTTCCGGCGGTGGCTTCGTTGTTGTGATGAGTCGCATGGAGCAACGTGTGAATCATCGGGGCTAATAGCTCCATCGGTAACGATGTATCTCGTCGATACTACTCAAAGCTGCATAGTTCACGCACCTAGGGGCGTGAGGTATATTGCACTAAGTTATGTCTGGGGAGGCGTGGATGTTACAAAGACAACCAAAGACAACATCTTCCTGATGATGAAGCCAGGAATATTTGACAATAATAGCGACGATTTCCACATTCCAAAAACTATCAGTGATGCCATACAACTTGTGAGTCTGCTCGGTGAAAGATATCTTTGGGTCGATTCTCTCTGCATTATTCAAGACCAGCAGCATACTAAACAATCGGCACTGGAATCTATGGCCTCGATATATGCGAATGCGTATCTCACAATAGTGGCTGCCGCTGGATCAGATGCGAACTATGGATTGTGCGGCATGGAATTAATAACAAAATCGCGGCAAGCATCTTGTGAGACAATCAAGCTTCGTCATGGAATGCGGTTGCTGGTAACTCCAAGTAATGCATGGAGCCCAGAAGACTCTCCCTGGAATTTGAGAGCTTGGACCTTCCAAGAGGGACTACTTAGTCGGCGACTCCTAATTTTCAATGAAACAATATCCTGGATATGCCGCTCTGCTACTTGGCAGGAATTTGCTGACTGTCCTACCGAAGACTTGAGATATGCAGCTTTTCATGCTCCACAAGACCTCTCAACACATCTAGCCATAAAGATCCCTACTTGGCCAGATCTTAGTTACTGGCTTGAACTCGTGAACATGTACTGCCAGCGCAACCTGACTCATCAGAGCGATGCGGTAAGCGCATTTGCCGGGACTACAACCGTTTTTAATAACGTTTTCGCTGGAGGAATTCTTTGGGGAATACCCGAAATGTTCTTTGATTACTGTTTGATATGGCTACCCCGCTCCTTGCTACATCGACGACATATTGCAAACCCCAAGTCAAGTGGTGGCTTTCCGAGTTGGTCTTGGTATGGTTGGGAAGGGGACATCGTTGTTCCTAGTGAGGAATTCCCCCAAATTTATAGGAAGCAAGTGAGATATCAGCCAGTTGTTAAGTTCTTCAAGATAGATCCATTAACCACTAGACGAATAGCGCTTAGTAACATATATCCCGAGTTATTGAAGGAGTACTCTTCCAAAATCACAAAACCCCCACCCCTAGGCTGGACTCGTTATAGCCTCATGAATGGATTTCACTTCTTTGAGCATGAGTTACACCCAAAAATCAGATTCGCCTGTCCTTTACCACTAAGCAATGAAGACAAAATCGTGTCCACATTCAATCAGCCCACTCAGCTTTACTTCAGAGCTAAAAGAGCCTCCTTCTTTATTGGCTCTGCGCTAAAAGTACTTGTTCCACTTAGGTCTTGGTCAACCATTGCTGTCGCTCTAATCGATGATAGCGGATATGTTGTTGGAGCTACTAGACTAAATGTCGACCAATCTAGTGAACTACCAACTGGAGAGAAATGCGAACTCATAGCTTTATCATACTGTGAGGCAGGCTCGGATCGGACCGAAACCATGTTTGAGGAGGGCGCTGCAGCGAATCTTCCCAGAGAAAATGGAATGTACTGCTTCTATAATGTCATGTGGATACAATGGGAAGATGGGATTGCTTATCGAAAGTCGGTTGGGAGAGTCTTCAAACATGTATGGGATGAGCAAGAATTAGATGAGATTGATGTCATTCTCGGTTAGATCTTCCTTTTTCAAAGCCCTACTCGGTCTAATGGGGTTTATCGCTTGTATTATTCTAATGGGTATCTGTACGCTCTAAAATTTCATAAAGTCAAAACGCCAATCCACACTTGTACCACGGAACTAAAATTGTAACATATTTAAAAGCCTCCTCGGTCCTAGAACACATGCTCCCTTTCAGCCACTTGAATAAAATATATATTACAAGGCATGTTGTCCACTGACTATTGGAGAGGGCATTTGGGAAGTAATGCATGTATAGCTTTACTTTCCCCATGATATAGTCGGAGATACAAGCATATAGAGGGACATTCCACTCTAGCCCTAGTTTCAATAAACCATACACCGCGACCTGCTTTGCAATACCATAGATATAGCAATAAGAGTGCGACTGGGTCTTTTTCCTGCAGTAAGAAATTAAAACGGCCATTTATGCTACGCGTGAAGAGTTCAGTTTGGCCTATTGTGACTTGGCTGTCTGGGAGATCCTGGATCTGGGATACCGCATGGGCGGCATGGAAATACGGATTATTTTCTGCAGTAGATGAATCTAGAAGATGACAAGCCATAGCTAAGCCCGATGATATACCATCTATGCCCTTTTCTGGCAGAGGCGAGTGCATTTGAGCATAGGTTGGGGCCATGACTCGAAATATACTGTCCGGTCGTAGCGGGTTGGCTATGTCCCACAATGACATTTTGCCCTTGCTCATACGTAGCCACTCTAGATCCGAGGGCTCAGACGGCTTTAGGGGCCACGACTCTTCTGGTGAATAGGAATTAGGGGTCGAAAAAGTTAACATAGCAAGAGCAGCAGCAGTGCCCCAGATTGGATCCTTGTCTTTCGCTTCAATTGGCTCGATTAACCGTCTATTGAAGAGAGCTGTGCTTTGATGCCAGTGATAGCATTCTTCGAGAGTGCGACGGTGGTCTAACGGGTTGTTCAGATAGCGGTCATACGCGAGCGACACCGCTAAAGATGCATGCATCAAGAAAGGGTGCTATGAATCATATGTCAGTAGATGTCAGGCTCTCAATAGTCAACACAGTATATGATCTATGGAAAGCGACAAGAACAACTTAATGATACTTACAGTAAAAGTCAGTATCAAAAGCTTGCGATTGACTTCTATCATATTGGGGTCATTTGGTGTAATAAGACTTCGTCCCAGGTACCGGGTTACGAAGTCTTGAGACTTTGCGTTCAACTGATAGGATGTTGAAAAATCAGATGTCCAGACAGTACCAGTGAGTGGAGGCTGAAGTTCTGATCTTTCTCGAACAACCAATGCCCTGACTGAGTCATCGGCAACAGGTTGGAGATCAGGAATATTAGGCTTGAAATTACACAATATCCCGAATAAACTACATCTCTTACACTGTGGCTTCCCTTCGTCACACTGGAATTTCGAGGATATCGGTCAGCTAAACGACATTCTACATAAATTAGATATCCACACCCACCTTGAGTTTTCTCAGTTTGCAATTTCGGCAGCCAAATCGTGACCTGCGCTTAGTCCTACGCTCTGAAAACTCTTTTGGGTAGGTCGAGGCCATATTTGGATTGATTTGTTATCCAGTGCCATTAACAGATTAACTGCGCGGGCATTTCTGAGGTCCGAAGGGATCCGCCACTAAAAGAATTCATTAAAGATGGAGCCAAATCCAAGACACTAGTTCGTAACAGATGGCGGATACGCTAACCTCTTTCGGATATGAAGCTTTGCACTAACCAGCAACCGGGTGCAGATGTCTCTGATTGGCTGATAGTTTCCTCTCATCCTAAAACTCCAGTATGATTAAGACAAGACTGCATCAGAGAGGCCACGAGCCTAACGGATGTAATGGCAGATAATGAGCACGTAAAAGCCGAAGTTTTGCAATCCTGCAGGGCGAGTAGGCGCGTATTTAAGAACCCAGTGATTCTCCTCAAGAGTGCACAATCGTCTCTTCTCAATCCAGATTCCTTCGCCGGCATTAGTGAAGCATCATCCAAACCTTTCTTTTATCTCATTGGCAAGAGATTATATCAGAACACCATCTCTCTTCAGCTACGATACCATATAGTTTAGTCAACCCACACGCCAGCTCCAAACTTCTTCCAATAGCACACAAAGCACTATTATAAGCTCATTGAACACATACTCAGGCAATATGACATCTCCGTTCTCCCTTCCTGTGGTCCTTAATCCACCCATGGCCGGTCGCGAAGCCGTGATCGATGCGCTGCACCGGTGCGTTATGGCATTCGATACGGACGATGCAGCCTTATTTGACTCGAGCTTTATGTCAGATGGTATTTTTGTGATCAACGACCGTGCCCTGGAAGGACTACCCGAAATTCACGCCACAGGACTCGCCCTCATCTTCAAGCTCGACACGATGCATATGGTTTCCAATGTGCGTGTTCATATGAGAACAGGGGCAAGTAAAGTTGGGGCTGCGGAAGAAGAAAACGAGGCCAGCCTGACAGCTACTGTGCTTTCACAGCACTTTGCCAAGGGTAAGGGCACGGAGCCGGATCAAAAGAACCTGATGGCAGGTAGTCTATACCGTGCAGATTTGACCAAAGATGCGGACGGGTTATGGAAAATCAGACACCTGCAGATAAAGTCACTATGGGTGCAAGGGGATTGGAGCGTGATGGGAGGAAATTTCAGCGAGATGGAGCAGTGAATACCCTGAGCTTAACTTCTGCTTTATTCTTGCAAACATGCCTTTCATTGATAAATTTAGTAGTTGAATTTTACAAGTATCTGTTCAATAAATTTGTCACTGTTAACAAAATCTAATAGGATAGAAAGAAGAAACTCTAAGGCCTAAGTCCTAGAAAACCTATAGCTCTTTTTACTGGTAAATGACCTTATATTATGTATTTAAAAGTCTAGCAGCCAAGAGTAATTAAAGCAAATGTTAGATAAGCATATAATATATAGCCAAGCCAAGCGCCAGAGTTATGGAAAACGTGTTTGAAATCACTCGAAAATTAAGCGAAATATAAACGCTACTGGTTCACAAGGAGTATAATTAGATAGCTATGTTACAGACTTGTACATACGACCATAGACTGAGGAGAATTGGGCATCCCGTCCGCTCTGCCATACACAAGCCTCAGATCGGTAGACTAGTAGTTGGGTGGGTGACCACCAGCGAATCCCTACTGTTGTATGGTTTTTTTTCCCCTCCTTCTTTTTTTTTCTTTTTTTCTTCTTTTGTTTCTTTTACAAATCTTCTTTAATGTTAACGCTGAGGCATTGATGCTTTATTTAGTTAGTATACGGGCATTTAATTAGACCCTAACATCTATCACAATAAACAAAGTAGAGTGGCTGCTCTCAAAACTTATCAGACGAGTATTGAAAAAGTATTTGCGATTCTATACGCATCCTACCAGTACCGTAGACTGAATTTATGATAAACTAAGTAAACAGTACTACGTTGTATTCTCAACAAGATGATATTCTCCACAACTGATATCTTCCAAAACATTGGAAAGCAGTTTGTTTTCTACTTTGCAGCCTTCATCTCCATCCCCTTTAATAAACCCATTCCAAAGCCGAATTCCAATCTCAATCATGTCAGCACCTTTCTTGTTGTGTTGGCGGATCATCTCATATGCTAGAACGCATAGAGTTGTACCACTTTTAATCTGAGTTGTTCGGCGGGCTAGACTATCTCCTGGAAGGGCTGAAAATGGGGCTGGAAGCCAGAAATTCAAAGCATCAATGTTGTAGCTTGAGGGCGATGGACATATAAAATTCATGTCAGTTTCTTTGGAAAATTCTACCTCGGCAGCTGGCATTATCTCTTGGAAGTCGGTAAGAGGCATGTGTATGATCTCAGAAGGTTCCAAAGGATTGCCTTCGGGTAGACTGAAGAACGGTACATCGAGAAAGTCTATGAAGCTTGGAGATGGACTTGGAACTGGGCTTTTGGAGAATCCATCAAGTATGGAACTTGTGGTCTGAATGATAATCAACGTGCTGCTCTCAAACACAATGATATCCACTATTATTGGTAGGGCCGACTTACCACATCTGTATCCTTGGGGAGTAATTCACCCAACTTATTCTCTGTAATGAAGGGTCCTTGTACATCAAATTTCTCACCAAGATGTGTATTAATGCAAGCTTCGCTCACTCCTACTTGGCCCAAGAGTTCCCTCAGCTTTCTGTTCTCATCTTCTAACCGCTTCACGGTGCTTTCACACGCATTGGCCTTGGATTGAACTCCACTGACTTGATACTCTTGCAACTTATGCTCTAGCTCAAGTATATACTCGCGCTTGCGGGCTCGACAGCGGCGTTGATTGTCGCGCACTCGAGTGGACGTTGTAGCAGCGGACTAGCGTAGACGACACATCAGTAGCGGCATTGCATGTCTAGTCACAACACATAGTCATATGGTACAGCAAGTATATGTATGCTTGGCGGATAAAGAATTACTAAACTATACCTTTTTCTTTGGTGATAATGGCATTCTAGAAATTGGTAGAGTGGATGTTTGGTGCCGGAGTTGTTCCTCAATAGAGTGGAGGAGTCGATTCGATGGTGTGACGACATCCCTAGAGGCGGGGCTGACATATGTCACCCACTCACTACATTCCGCTTCTGCCTCATCTTCTCTGCACTCCTCTGCCTGTGTTATAGAATTTTATAATAGGAGTTCTCTCAAGGAGGATATTGTGGAATAGATAATACTATACTTATTTTCGGTTCCCATCTCATTACGCAATCCTGGATCGCTTTCTTGCATGGTAACGAAACTGCACATGTATGAACGGTGACATCGACAGTGACATACCAATTTATTACCAGCTTACCTCTCTCCCTCAAGTCATTCTACTGTCAGCCATGGATCACCAATCGAAGCCTTGTTCTCCATCCTTTAAATCCCAGAGACTTTTACTTCACTCTACTCTCATACAAGAAAATGAAACCACCCAACCGAATACCCAGAGCTAGCAATGACTCTAAATCTGTTGTAGAAAACGGAGCTCCTACAGAGCAGAACGTTGACCCTCCTCCCGATGGAGGCTACGGATGGGTGTGCGTTGCAGCTTGTTTTACTATAAACTGTTTCACATGGGGCGTCGTATCTGTAAGTAAAAGACTGCGGCGCATAGTTAGCCATTGCATCGTGGTTGACCAACACAACTCTAAAGACTAACAAGCAAATATAGTCCTATGGAGTTTTTCTTCAATACTATCTATCGAGTAACATCTACCCCTCTGCCATGCCTATAGACTTTGCCTTCATCGGTGGCCTTAATTTTGGGATGGCAATGCTTGTTTCTCCTCTCGTGACCGTCATTGCCCGTAAGTACGGGATCCATCTACCAATGTCTATAGGCATCACGTTTCAGACCGGAGGTTTCATCGCAGCGTCGTTTGCATCCCAGAAGTGGCACTTATATCTCACGCAAGGATTGCTCGTCGGGCTCGGCGTGGGCTTTACATATATCCCAAGCATTGCAATCCTATCCCAATGGTTCTCCCGCCGACGCAGCCTAGCAAACGGTATTAGTGCTGCTGGATCAGGAATTGGAGGCCTGATATTCTCATTAGCAGTACGGGCTGCAATCAGGAACATATCCCCTGCGTGGGCTCTTCGTGTTTGCGGCCTTGTTAGCGGATCCATGAATGTTTTGGCGACCATCGCCATTCGGAGCCGCAACCATATAATTCGTCCTAAACAACGCCCTTTTGATACTATCCTACTTCAGAACTATAAAATTTTGTTGGTTCTGGCTTGGGCTTTTGTGAGCATGCTAGGTTATACTACGCTATTGTTCTCTATGTCAGACTTTGCTCGTTCCATTGGGCTAGACGATGACCAAGCAGCGACTGTCACGGCGCTTCTCAACTTGGGCACGGCATTAGGGAGGCCATTCATCGGCATTATTAGTGACCGTTTTGGTCGCATAGAAACCGCAGGCACCATGACATTTGTGTGCGCGGTATCAGTGTTCGCATTTTGGGTGCCGGCGATGTCGTACGGGCTTACAATTTTCTTCGTCATGGTTAACGGAGCTGTCCTCGGGGTGTTCTGGGTTGTAAGTTACTATTTTTCATCCATTTCGCTTTCCGTAACTCATTATTATACTGTAGACAATTGGACCAGTGTGTGCAGAAGTCGTTGGACTCGAGGAATTGCCTTCCATGCTCTCACTCTCTTGGATAGTAATCGTGTTACCTTTGACCTGTAAGTAGTCGCTCCTAAGCCTCTGGAAGCATTCCTAACATAGTTGTGCTTGGGTAGTCTCCGAGGTTATTGCGCTCAAATTGAGGCAGCCACACTCGGCACGAGAGTTTCTATACCCACAAATATTCGCTGGAATGGCATATCTGATAGCTAGCTTGATCAGTCTCGCCCTCTGGCGAGCGCATAGGCTACCTGTCCGAGACCCGCCGGAAATATGAGATATGATTGTAACCCTAAGATGTGGAAAATGTGTGGAAGTGCAGAGGTTCTGTAGTCTAGGCTTGAAGCATTTTTCGGCAAATATTATCATCTATAACTTCGTTGTTGAGTAGGATGGAACGAATGCTGAGAACAACTACTAAAATGGATCATCACTGGCCTCCTCTAATTGACCGACCTTTAGATCAATACTTTATTCTCTTTTTTGTATTCTTCCTTACTCTACTTGTAACCCAGCCTCTAGGTTATTGGTTAGCATAGAGGCCCGCAGCAACATAGGCCTCTACACCTGCGAGTAACTATTTCGAGCTAGCCATTATAGTCGTCGTAGCAACGAAGGAGGTGCTTTCTTACCTTGATACCAAGATAGCAGCAGTACTGGAAGGAGGGATCTAGAGTTCCATTAAAATAGCTTTGTTCTTATTTAAGAAGTTGATATCTTTGCGCTCTCATCTATGTGCTAATTCCATCCATGTGCTAGTATTGAACCAGCTCGTTCTGTATTTCAAGATAGCTTTACATCTTGTCAATTCCTACCCCATTTACCACCTGTGATTCATCTTCCACTTTGGCAAGCTTCCTCCTCTCTTCCTCCGCCTTAATAGCTTTCTGAGCCCGCTCCTGCCGCTCGCTAAAGCGATCTCCAAAAAGCTCGAAATGCGGCCTCATCAAGATCGTATACTTGACAAACTCCTCCATACAATCCACCACCCGCATGCGATTTGAGCTGTCTTTCATACGACTCCCACCCTCAACTGGGTCCGCGGGGTCCTCGTCCGTGAATTGGGTGTAGGCATTCGGCACCGACGACTGGTTGGGAATAACAAACATGCGCATCCAGCGGCCCAGGATCCGTAGCGAATTCACGGCGTTGAAAGACTGCGACCCTCCCGAGACCTGCGCGAGGGCGAGAGTTCGCCCCTGGGTTGGCCGTACCGAGCCGACCGAGAGCGGAATCCAGTCGATTTGGTTCTTGAACACGGCTGTCTGTGGTGGGAGTAAGATTAGCAAAGCCTCACATGACTATCCCCAGGTTTTGTTTGTTCATGCCGCTCAATAAAGAAAAATAAAGGTGAAATGGAAAAGAAAAAAAGGAGAAAACAACGTACAAGGTTTCCATGTTGCTCCGGCGAGATCCATACATGACCATCACTCCATTGACTTAGTTGGCGCAGCTCCTGCACTTTTGGATGATTGTGCTGAACATCATCCTTCACCGGTAGCCCGGCCGGATCATAAACTCTCACATCACAGCCCAGTCGGAACAGTATCCTTGCGGCCTCAAATGCCAACAGTTTCGAATATGATCTAAGTTACCGAAAACACCCATCCAAATTAGTCTTTAAACACGCCACCTTTTGTGCATCCATAACATTCATTCAACCAAATGTAAAAGAATAGCAACGGTAACAACAGATGAGAAACGAGACGACTCACCGCTGTCTCAAACTCCCATACAGGACCAAAACCTTCAACCTCGTTCCCGTTCTCAAGATATCCTCCTCAGACATCCTGACCACGGTACCGAGCTCCAACCTGCTGATCCAGTCCCCCTCCGTGATCTCCGGGCTGAGGATAAACGGACGGTAGTTCTTACGCACCGCATCGTGGTCTTCCGCTTCGGGGATGGCAAGCGAGCGATACCGATGAGATGTTTCAGCTAAAGGATCAACGACGGTCTTGCTGGCCTTATTTAAACCGATACCGTTGTCGTTAGTGATGTTATTTTGTGTAGCCATGGTTCGCGTGGCTGTTTTTACAAAGTGCTGTTGTGGATTGCTATGCAGGAGACGAACAGTGCTGAGTGGACGACGCAGTTGCGGTAATGGATTATAAGGATGACACTGTGGTCTCTCAAGCAAGTACTGCAACTTCTATTGCGCAAAAAGATACTCTCATTAGTATCGCCGTGGATAAGTCTCTCAGGTTGTGATATAGGGTAGATATATGTGTCACTCACAGATGCTGTCCTTCCAGCTGAGCGAAACATATATTTCTAATCAGAAATCCCCGGGATCTTTTTATCTCTCCCCTCTCTTTTGTTATTTTTTCTGGCAAAAGCGCAATAACACAATCAGGATAAACAAGCTGTACTTTATAAACAACGCCGCTAGTCTTTGAACATGAACAAATATCTTCTTCACTGGCGAAAGAGAATCAAAAAGGCTTGGGTAAGAGATTAGCATAAGTTGTGTAATGGGAGTGCTTGGCAGGGGAAAGGGCAGTATGTCACTGCTCCACGTTGATTGGCTGAGAGGTACCACGTACAAAATACTGGTGACACCCGCCTCTGAGCATCAGCACCAGTCATACATCCTGTCCACCAACACCACAGGCTGAATAATAAATCTCAATGTGGTTCTTGAAAGGAGGTTTTTTTATACGATTTATGCCCTAGTTTAGTCATCAACACTGATTTCACATAGTAATTAGTCGGCATCGTATGGAGTTCAACCTTCCATGACTTCCAAACACAATCACGTAAATCAATAACTCTCGTTGGCGGCATCACTCTTCCACAAACCCATACATCTTATAACCCTCCAATTTATAACTTTTACCATCTAAAGAGATTTTTCACTGACTAGATCATCGGCAGGCTTGCTAAGAGCTTGATTATTGCTATTCTCTCTCCGTATATTTTCTTCGCTAATGTTTATTTGGGAATCTCTCTAACCATATCCTTCCCTTTACCTTACCTGATAACTCCCCATTCCGGCTCATTTCCTTGCTATATCCTTACCTAATAATGAAGTTCCAATATTCATCTAGGGCACAGTGTTCACATTTAAGATGCTCAATTGACACCTCGGCGCTGATCACTTTTGAACCAGGCCCAATTCCCGATAAAAGCTTTCCGAACTTGGTTTCCGGCCCAAGAAATCCTCTAAAGTCTTCATCCTACATAACCAATAGTCAGTAATTTATTTCGCTTCAAAAAGATCTGGAATGACGTACTCATCTTGACTACCGCCCTTCTCTAAGACCATGTGTCTGTACCTTCTACCCTGTACCGCATCCCTCTCCTTCCCCTTGAATACCGAATGAAACATGTCCGTGCTATAAACTTGACTACTCAAATATCCATAGTACCCTGCGTCATATCCACCGATCAAGTGACCAAATGTAGCTTGGCCATTTCCCCAATCCATACTCACACCTTGTTCTTCGGGTCCTTTAAGACCCGAGATTTCACTACGTAAAGTGTTGTATAGAACAGAGATGTCAAAGTCTTTGGCGGCTTGGTGAGAGGATGGGGTGTGGACTGTCATGTCGAAGATGCCAAAGTGAAGTTGGCGGAGATTGAAGAGCGCGTCGTTGACGTGTTTCACTGATATTTGCTTCTCAATTAAACCAGAGGGAATTGGTTCCTTAGTTTGATAATGGCAAGACAGAGCTTTAAGTTGCTCAGGAGCCCAGCACCAGTTTTCCAGCATCTGAGAAGGAGCTTCGACGAAATCTCGGACTACGGATGTCCCGTGGAAACGAGAGTATTTGGTGCGACCAGCGAGATCGTGAATGCCGTGACCAAGCTCATGGAATAGAGTAACTACCTCGTCGTGCTTTAGCAGGGAAGGCTTCGTGGCGGTGGGCTTGGAGAAATTGCAAACAAGTGCTGTAGCTGGATATCGACGAGTGCCACTAGTTGCATTAGTTGGGGATTTGGCTGACTTGTTGCATGACTTACTTGGGGTGAAGGAAGCCAGGTTGGATGCCAAAGTTTGCAGCGTGACCATACTTTCCTTGACGAGGGTGCAAATCTAGGTAGAGATAGCCAACAAATCCCCCACCTTCTCCCTCGTCATCCCAAACACTGAACAGCTTTACGTCCTCGTGCCATATGATATCCTTGCCCTGTCCAGTTTCTGCAGCCGTCAGTATATTGTGATATTAAGATGGCTAGATGATCTACCTGAAAGCTTGTCTTGCTCCTCTTTACTAATCTCGACAAATACGAAGCCAAAGAGATCTTCAAAGATCTTCAGCATTCGTTCTATCGTTGATTGTAGAGGAAAGTATTCTGCGATCTTTTGCTCATCGATAGCAAACTCCTTCTCAATCATCATGCGACCATAAAATCTCGAATCCCAGAGATAGTAGTTCCCATCGTAGCTGGCTTCCAGACCTCTGGTTTTTAGATCTGCGGACTTGATTTCCAAAAGGTGTTCGGTCTCTTTGACTCCACCAGGAGCAAGTTGAACTTTCAAATCACTCAAAAAGTCAGTTACGGTCTTGGGGGTTTTGGCCATCTTGTCCTCAATACGGAATGATGCCCAGTCAGGGTAGCCAAGGAGTCTCGCTGCCTCATCACGGAGCACAACGGCTTCTGAAAACAAAGGAACATTTTGTGCAATCTAAAAAATGTTAGCAAGGACCGATATCATACCATTGTGACATACCTTGTTCTCATTCTGGATGAAGATCTTCTTTCGGACTTCAGAGTCAACGGCGAATTTCATTGCAGGAATCATATCTGGATACTTGAACGTCAAGCGGTATTTGCCTTCGTTCTCACCCGAGCCTCTTTCCAGGCCCTCTACCACATCACTTGGTACACCTTCCAATTCTTTCTGTGTGAACCAGATTCCCCCATTTTCCTCATTCAGGTTCTTCTGGAACTCAATCTGAATCGTGCTCAATCGCTTTCGAATCTCCTTGTACCGGTCCCTATCAGGACCTGCAGGAATGCCGAGACCATTGGTGATATACGACTTCCGTTCTCGCTCTAACAATCGAAATGATTCCGGATCCAAGTCCTCTTTCTTCTGGTACGCCGCATCAACCAGCTTGAAAATATCTTCACGCATGGAAGCCTCGATCCCAAACTCATCCATCATCTCCTCCGCCTTGGACGACTCCCTTCGCAATTCTGCATTGCCGGAAACTGCCTGGTAGAAACCAATAATGCGGTTTTGCAAGCCCGCTCTATTTTCGTCCTCCGCAATCGGCAAGACGACATTGGCAAACGTGGCCGTCTCAGGAGTGATCTCCTTTGCAATCTTGTCTAATAAGCTCCTGGTGTTGTCACATAAAGCTTTTGCCTCTGCCGCTAAGGATTTCGTCGTCGCGGTAAACTTGGGAGGGGCTTGCGGAGGATGTTGATACTGGGGAGGAGCCATCGCGCTGGTAGTTATCCCGCTGAATGGGACGGCGGGGGTAAAGTGAGGACGAAGCTGGTAGAGGAGAGAGGTCAGCCTAGGCCGAAATCTAATGGACGCCACGATGGAGATGGCGGTGAAGAGGAGGAATATTAGTATTCCCACACGCAGACGGTGATTGAGCAGCGCCAGATTGAGATCGAATGGCCAGGCGAGTCGCCGCCTGTGGTGTTTGTGTGATGGGGATGCGTGTCCGTGCTGCTAGAAGGAGATGGTGTCACTGTTTCATAGCAGTTCCAGTTCCAGTTCCAGTTCCAAGTCCAGGTCCAGTTGCTGGCGAAGTGATGCTTGGGGGAGGAGTGCTTTTGGTTGTGATGAACAATTGAGCTCCGAATCGGGATGGGGAACACAGGTAGCGTGCGTTAAGCTTGGAACTCAATACTTAAGTTTGCCGGCCGTAAAGCGTCAAGCGTCAAGCGTAAAACGTAAACCCTGACCGTAAGGCTGGAGCTCGAAAGGACAGGCCTTACAGGATCAAGACGCAGGGATGTGGAACAGTGCAGCAGACAATTGCTTGGTGGCAGAGTAACAGAGTGGCCGAAGGGCGAGCGTGGCTTGTGTTCACGGGATAACTTCCATAATCCGGGGTCGTGACGATGCGTAAAGCTCCCCCAAGCTCCAGGGATCGGGAACCACGGGGCGTGAAGCCAAAAAGAGAGATAGTGATAGAGAGAGAGACAGAGAGAGAGAGAGAGATCTCACTCACCAAAACACCCTAGATCCTCTATGACACGGGTTTGCTTTTCCACCGAAATCTCCAACAACCAGCAGACGAGGGAGGTCGATGGGGATGGCAAGATTAGAAGAAGAGTCTTTTTATATATAAGAGCAACGGAGGAAAGGAGATTGATTCCACGAGCCAGATTCGCGCGCGTGTGTATCTGGGGGTATGAAAGAGTCGACGGTTGAAGGTTGATGAGTTGAAGGAAACGGGTCACACGCTATGCGATATCGGATTGCGTCCACAACAGGAAGGCGCGCGGACTTGTATTTCCCATATACCACACTGGCCGCTATCACTGAGCCCAAATCACTATCCAAACTCACTTACCATGACTTGCGATGATACGGTACTACCGTACGGTACGGATCTGCCTGTGACCAAGGGGAGACCTGTGCGGGGAAACAGGGAAGGTGGGAAAGATGATGTACGTGAAAGTGAGTGTGATACAGTGTAGATCCAGCTATGGATGAGAGGCAGAGGAAGAGGTAGTAGTAGTAATACTACTTACTATCGGCACATAAGAAAGGTAGTAATAACATTCTATTACTAGGACCACAAGCTTTACAGAAGATACCAAAACATGAAATGTGACTTAGAATCAAATACAGAATATCAATTGATTCACCAGACAATAGCAAACCACAGGATCATCTTGATTTAAAAAATCCGAAGACCAATATCAATATCATTATCGTCACCACGCCTGAGATCTAAACGAATATAGTAAACCAAACCAAACCAAACCACCACAACCATAACCACAACCACAACCACAACCTCAGCACTTCCACCACACACACCCACTAAAACCATTAACCACATCTCAAAAAGACCCAGCCAACTCTACACCATCCCATCAAAACTCCCCAACCTCTTCTCCCTC
>Ga0247810_10000190_pt1 | contig 97736 bp, 93 predicted proteins | sample UWRJL119311C1_FD_179918 | JGI IMG/M metagenome (GOLD analysis project Ga0247810, IMG submission 179918) | Plant litter microbial communities from Arlington Agricultural Research Station in Wisconsin, United States - UWRJ-L119-311C-1 | ecosystem: Environmental > Terrestrial > Plant litter >...
TTGATGACTGGACTCAGATTAATATCATACATGCTTTCAAAAAGCACGATATTGGCGATATTAAAGGGGTTGAGTTATTGCTTGAATCTCAAAATACAACCGTAATTGCACTAGGATTAAAACTTATCAAGGAGCTTAAACTAACACAAAAAATTCCTTACCTGACAAAGCTGGTTGCTAATGCTCCCAATACCTTAATAAAGTACGAAGCGCAAAATGTACTTCAGTTATTAACTGTTTAATAGAATAAAGAATGACTTTTTTTACTACTGAATTAGCACTTTTTTTTGAGGAATATCTGATCCTTATAATTGGTTATGCAGTATTAATTATGTCTTCTTATCTTGTACTGGCTCACTTGTCTACCAGAGAACTTAGGGAATATCTTAAAAAGAATAGTTTTGTTGATTATGATGTGCTTCTTACAAGTGAATTTGCGCCCAGTCTCTCTCTAATAGCTCCTGCATACAACGAAGGTTTTACAATTGAAGAAAATGTAAAATCACTACTTTCCCTTAATTACAATAATTACCAGGTTATTGTGGTCAACGATGGAAGCAAGGACAATTCTATGGAAATCCTGATTAAAAAGTACGATCTTATCCTGACAGAACTTGATATTCATCCAAAAATAGAAACAAAAAAAATTAGGGGAATTTATACTTCCAGAAATGCTGCTTTCAAAAAACTGATTGTAGTAGATAAGGAAAATGGGGGTAAAGCTGACGCACTAAATGTAGGACTTAATATCGCCCAGAATCAATATGTGGTTTGTATTGATGTTGATTGTATTCTGGATAAAGATGCGTTACTCAAGCTGGCGAAACCTTTTCTGGAATCTTACGGCAAACGTATTATCGCTACTGGTGGTGTAGTCAGGATAGCGAACCAGTGTGTTATTAAAAACGGCCGTTTGGTTGAGGTAAATATTCCGGATAAGATCCTCCCAAGAATACAGGTTTTAGAATACTTAAGAGCGTTTCTTTTAGGCAGAATGGCATGGAGCAGGCTGGATGGTTTATTGCTTATAAGTGGTGCGTTTGGTGCCTTTGATAAGGAAATTGCTTTAATGGCTGGTGGTTATAACACAAAAACAGTTGGTGAAGATATGGAACTGGTCGTGAGAATGCGCCGTTATATGCTGGAAAATAAAATACCGTACGGTGTTAGTTACATACCGGACCCGCTTTGCTGGACAGAAGCACCTGAAGATTTTAAAATATTTAAGAAACAGCGCAGCCGCTGGATGAGAGGGACAATTGAAACACTTAGTCTGCACAAAAAAATGTTTCTGAATCCGAAGTACAAATTGTTGGGTATGATTAGTGTGCCTTACTGGACCTTGTTTGAATTCCTGGCTCCCGGAATAGAATTTATTGGTCTTGTCATAACACTCGTGTTTATTGTAATAGGCTTACTTAACTGGCATTTTTTCATATTGCTGGTTCTTTTTGTTTACTTTTTCGCTGTTATGTTTTCGGTTATAGCGCTTTATAGTGAAGAGTATTCTTATCATAAATACCCAAAACAAACTGATTTTTTTAAACTTTTGATTGCTGCTTTCATAGAACCCATTTACTTTCATCCACTAACAGTTTACGCCGCCCTAATTGGTTACAAAGAAAAAATTATGGGAACCAAAGGCTGGGGAGAAATGACCAGAAAAGGTTTTACTAAGAAATAAAAAAAATGATCTTAATATATTGATAAATAGTTTTTTTTAATAAAAATGGCGTCAATTGAAGACAATTGACGCCATTTGGCTGTAGTGACAGGAACAGGACAAATTTCTATAAATTTTATGGAAGATTTGAAGAGATTGGCTTACTGGATGTAAGGCCTGTCTTTCATTGGCTTTATGAATTTGGTTTGGATGTCCTGTTGGGGATTGATGTAAATTTTTGGATATAATTTTTAAATGTGATATGAGTGATGATTTAAAGAAAATTTTAAAATCCAGCACTGCTTATTATAAAGATTATTAAAATTAAAAAACTATGAAGACTTTAATTGCCATGTTTTTTCCATCACTGTCTTTTCTGTTGAGAGGAAGGCTATTGATAGCCCCATTATGTCTGATTCGATGGATCAACCTTATCAGATGAGAACCTGCAGCCATTTAGGCAGTGCTGTCGCTTCAGAATGCAAGGACGGACAGACGCAATGCAAAACTAGTTCGGGCAATGAGATCGAAATAAAATAAGACCATTAACCAATGAAATCTCTAGAAAAATTGTCGTTTCAGAGGCTTTTAATTTACAATTATTCCTAACTTTTTTTGAGAAGAAAATTATTGCCCATCTTATTGCGTGATTTAATCGTATCATATTTTGCATGGTCTTCCAGTGTTAATGTGGGGAAATATTTAATTTATTATATTTCATTTAATTGGTTTGTAGATGGTTGTGTAAATGAGTCAGCTTAAGATGCTATTATATGTTGTTTTTTACTGTTTAGAAAAACATTAAAAAGATTGCAAAATGAGGAATCCCGTAAAAAAAATATAAAATCCTTTTGTTTATTTGCGCGCGGAACGAATCAAAATTTTGAACTGAAAACCATGAAACTAAAAACTATATATGTTTGCATTTCAGTGTGCTTTTGCCAGCTTTTGGTCTCACAGACCTATGAATTACAAAATTCTATAAGTTTTAATAAGCTTAATGATGGGCGTGATATTGCCGACGGAATTACTTGGTTCCAGCCTGAACCGTTAGATTATGGTATTTATCGAACTGCAGGATCTTGGTCTGCACCTTCTTATCAGCAGCTCAAAATCGCTTTTGAGACGGGGATTATCATTGACGGCGGTTACCGATATGGAAAAAGTGGAACGTTTCTGCAGCCAGACGGAGGAAAGGTAGGTATAGGCACTTATTCACCCGAAGCCCTCTTGCATAATAGCGGGGATTTTCAAAATAATGGGAATATACTCCTTGGGCATATGGGAGAGATTAATTATGTAACTTCAAGAGAAGTTGGACAAATATTAGGAATTAGAGGATCACAGGATATTAGATTTGGAACTTATGCAAGCGGCTGGTCCGAAAGAATGATAATTTCTAATTCAGGTAATGTGGGAATAGGTACTGCAAATCCGAATAATAAACTAGACGTAAATGGAACAATCCATTCCAAAGAAGTAAAAGTTGATATGACAGGCTGGTCGGATTATGTATTCAAAAAAGATTATAATCTGCCAACACTTGAACAGGTTGAAAAGCATATAGCCGAAAAAGGTCATTTGGAAAATATTCCAAATGAAGTGGAGGTTTTGAAAAATGGGATTAACCTGGGCGAAATGAATTCTAAACTGCTGCAGAAAATTGAAGAAATTACTCTTTATATAATTCGACAAGAAAAGAAAAATAGTTTACAAACTTTAGAAATTGAGAATTCTAAAAATGAGATTGAAGTACTAAAAAAGCAAAATGAATCTTTTAAAAACATTTTATATAGGTTATCTAAAATTGAAGAAAAATTAAAATAAAAGCATATGAAAAAAACTTTACTATTGATTATTATTCTCCTTCATTCAGTTGTAAAAAGTCAAACATTTAATGGCAATTTAGGCTCTCAAAGTTTAAACTGGGCAACAGAGCAAAAAGATTTTAATGCTTTGCCTAGAGTAGGTGTTTCTCCAATGTCATTAAAACTGTGGGATAATTATGGAGGCACTAATGCACCATCTACTTATGGGACATTAATGGAAATCTATGGAAAATCAGGCCACTTAGTTTCTCAAGTATATTTACAAAGTACCGGGGAAGGAGGGAGGATGATGTATAGAAGTGCATTTTATAATCAGACTGCATGGAGTGATTGGCGCAAGTTATTAGACTCTAAAAGTGATGTTGAATCTTCTGGAAGCTTAAAGATTACAGGAACTGCTAATAATTATATTATGAATGGGAATCTGGGTATTGGGACAACTACGCCAAATAGTCTCACTATCTTAGATGTAAATGGAAGGGCTGCTGTAAGATCTATCTTCTATGTTAATGATGTTATGGGAGGAAATGGAGGAGATCTTAGAATAGGTCCCAATACGGGTAATAATTCGTCCACTATTTTTACAATTGGTGGTGCAACTCAAACTGAAATAATGAGGGTAAACTATAATGGAAATGTAGGGATCGGAACAATGAATCCAACTTCGAAACTTACAGTGGCCGGAAATATAAACTCTCGGGAAGTAAAAGTAACTGTTCATGCCGGGGCGGATTTCGTGTTTGAAAAGAATTACAATTTACCTTCTCTGGATGCTGTGGACAAATACATCACAGAAAATAAACATTTACCGGAAATCGCCTCTGCTGAAGAAATGAAAAAAGAAGGAATCAATTTATCTGAAATGAATATAAAGCTTTTGCAGAAAATTGAAGAGTTGACCCTGTATATGATTGAGATGAAAAAGGATATCATTCTTTTGAAACAGGAAAATAAAGAACTTAAACTAGAAGGTTGCAGAAATTAAATTTAGAGCGCTTGATTTCTCATTTCAATAACAGGAATTCGGAGTTGATGGTTAAAATAAATATTTCCTGAAATTTCCTTAGGCCGGGAAATTGAAAAGATTGGTTTGACTTCGGTGAAGCTGTACAGGAATATTATCAGGAAACTTGAAATAGACCTTGTTTAATATAGAACAAATAAAAAAGCAAAAGCTAATATCTAATTTTATTAGTCAATTATTTTTTTAATAAACATTTACAAAACAAATGAAAAAAAACTTATTATTTATTACGCTATTAATCATCACACAAAATATTTTTTCACAAACAGGAGGAAGGAGATTTTTCACCAAGAGCTTTTATGTAAATATTACCACCCCTTTGGAACTTACAGATGATTTAGGGCAATCCTTAAATATTAATAATATTTACAAGGTTCAGTTAGTGACAATAGGAACCGGAACTAAAACGGGTGCTGAATATCTGGTATGGAATAATTCCACTACCGCGGCATGGGAGATTAGAGCCGTTAATTTGGCTGGTAATTCTTCAAATCACCCTTTGCTAATGATCGAAAATAATATTGTGAAAGTGTATACAAAGCACGCTACTAAATATGCCATAGGTGCATTTGTTGAAGAAATTGTGTGTAACGAAGATGCGGTTCATCCTTCTGTTTTTGGTGCTGCATTTCAGTGGCAAAGAGATGGAACAGCATTATTTTATGATGGCAACGTTGGGATTGGTACAACAAACCCAACTTCGAAACTTACGGTGGCCGGAAACATAAACTCTCGTGAGGTTAAAGTAACGGTAGATGCCGGAGCAGATTTTGTTTTTGAAAACAATTACAATTTACCTTCTTTGGATGCTGTTGCCAAATTCATAAAAGAAAATAAACATTTGCCTGAAATTGCTTCTGCTGATGAAATGAAAAAAGAAGGAATCAATTTATCTGAGATGAATATAAAGCTTTTGCAGAAAATTGAAGAATTGACCCTTTACATGATTGAGCAATCAAAGGAAATAAAGGCATTAAAAAAAGAAAGCGAGTCATTTAAGACTTTATCAGAAAGGTTTTCTAAAATCGAAAATCAACTAAAAGACAAAAAATAATCATGAAAAAAACAATACTTTTTTTAACAACTATTTTAACAGCATCATTGAGCTTTGGTCAATCAGTTACAGGGACAGGAACTTTAAATAAAATACCTAGATTTATAAGTAGTGGTGTAATAGGTGATAGTAATATAGCTGATAGTAACACAGCTGTTGGAGTTGCCGCACCATCCTCAATTGCAAACACTTTAACTGTAAATAATACATCTTATTCTTCTTTAGATGTTAACGGGACTGTATCAATTGGATTAGGGTTTGCAAACCATATTGGTGCCAAGATTGAAGGTTTTAAACAAACTGTTAATACAACTGGGTTAAAATTATATACTGAAGTTGGTTTTAATAACCCATCTTTAGCTATGACTATTTTAGCTAATGGTAATATTGGTATCGGTGGTCAAACTTCAATCTTAAATAAATTTGAGGTTAAAGTTCCAACGAGTACAGGTTTGTCAGGTGTTGACGGTATAGCTGTACACGATGGAGCAGTTAACAGAATGGCTGTAAATTTAGGTATTAATACGGTAGGTGAATATTCATGAATTCAATCATCAAAAGGTGGTATTGGTTCTAAAAACTTATTACTTAACCCTTATGGTGGTAATGTAGGTATTGGAACAACTTCTGCTCCAATCGCTAAATTACATGTAGTGGATGCCGCTGGGGGATTCTTTTTTGATGGATTAAACACTGAATATAATAGAATTAAATCAACAGCGGTTGCTCCGGTAACCCCGAAACCATTATTAATTAGCGCCCAATTATCAGGGACCACTCCCGATATCTACATTAATACATTTGGAAATGTAGGTGTTGGAACAATGAACCCTACTTCCAAATTAACAGTTGCAGGTAACATAAATTCTCGCGAGGTTAAAGTAACAGTAGATGCAGGAGCTGATTTTGTTTTCGAAAACAATTACAATTTACCTTCTCTGGATTCAGTTGATAAATATATTAAAGAAAACAAACATTTACCTGAAATAGCTTCAGCAGATGAAATGAAAAAGGATGGGATTAATTTATCTGAAATGAACATAAAGCTTTTACAAAAGATGGAAGAAATGACGCTTTATATGATCGAGATGAAAAAAGAGAATGAACAACTCAAAAACAATCAGAAAAATTTAGAAGTAAGAATAAAAAAAATAGAAAGAAGATAATCATGAGAAAAACAATATTGTTTACGTTATTGGTAATCCAAATTAATTTTGCTCAAAATCCTTTGCCAGTTGGAAGCCTTCAAATCAGTAATGATAATGTTTACAATACTACTTTTAACAGTGCAGGAGTAGCCAGAATGTATATGGGATACGATGGAGTAAAAGGATATATAAATTTTGCAGCACATACAGGAGCAGGTCAGCGTGAAAATATCTTTTATATGAGAGGTAGTGATGGTAATATTGGTGTCGGGACCGCAAGTCCATTAGCTAAATTTGAGGTAAATGGGGGAAATATACTAGTGAGAAATTCAGCAAATGTAGATAATGAATCCTCTATAATGATTGCTCATTCTATTAATATTACTACTTATAATACTTTTGGAACTTCCATAAGAACAATTACTCAAAGTTCTGGGAATAATACATATGGAATGCAGTTTTTTACTCAGGAATCTTATTTAACAAATCAAACAGAAAAAATGAGAATTTTAGGAAATGGAAATGTTGGAATAGGAACTAAAAATCCAACAAATAAACTTGATGTTAATGGTACAATCCATTCCAAAGAAGTAAAAGTAGATATGACAGGCTGGTCGGATTTTGTTTTCAAAAAAGAGTATAATCTGCCGACACTTGAAGAGGTTGAAAAACATATTGCTGAAAAAGGCCATTTAGAGAACATTCCAAACGAACAAGAAGTTTTGAAAAATGGAATCAATCTGGGAGAAATCAATTCGAAGCTTTTGCAAAAGATTGAAGAGTTGACTTTGTATATGATAGAAAAGGATAAACAAATTAATTTTTTATTGAATGATCATAAGAAAATAAGAAAAGATAATGAAGATTTAAAAGAAATGCTTTTAGATCGAATTGACTCATTAGTAAACACTAAATAGATTTTTATGAAAACCTTAAAATCAATACTGTTTTTTTAGTAGGAAACAGCTGTCTACTTTTTGCTCAAATAAATTATCAGGGAATTAATTTGGAAAATGGCACAAACCTAAATTTTGTGGCTCCTCCTTTTTTACAAGTAGATGCAGGAGATATTATTTTTTCAAAATATAATAATATTGGGTTTACAAAAAATTGAGGAATTGACCCTTTACACAATAGAGCAACAAAAAAACACCGAAAAATTCACTAAAGTTATTGAAACACTAACTAAAAGATTAGAAGTTGTTGAAAGAAATAACCCAAGTATTAAAAATATAAATATGAAAAAAATAATTACCCTTATAGTGTTTGGAATAACCATTTTTTCAAACGCCCAACAAAAAATAACTTTCAATTATGATGCTGCTGGCAATCAGATCCTGAGAGAATTATGTCTTAAGGGATGTAATCCACGAGCAAAACCGGCGAAAGAAGAAGTAAAAGAAATTGAAGCATTAGTAGATGAAGATTTATTGAAATTCTCTAAGGAAGATGTGATCTCTTACTATCCAAATCCTGTTAAAGAAGAACTCTATATAAAATGGGAGATGAAGGATGGTAATTATGTCAATTCTATTCAGATTTTTAATATAACCGGACAGTTGTTAAGAAGTTATCAGCCTACTGCTCGTAATGATAATCAGAATATCAGATTTCAGGATTATCCAACTGGAATTTATGCCGTTATGCTTTACTACAGCAACGGCGACCAAAAATCTATTAAAATTATTAAACAATAAAGTTTGGACATGAAGAATTTCTACTTTCTATTATCTTTTTTTTTCTTTAGTTTATTTGTTTCCGCACAAATTTCGCCAACAGGTTCTTCGGCAGAAGTTGGTATTACAGAAGGAGAATTGTCAGTTTCACTTACAGGTGCAGCCAACTATAAAATTCCAATTACAGTTCCTCACGGAATCAATGGGGTGACCCCTGAAATAGGTTTAAGCTATAATAGCCAATCAGATAATGGATCTGTAGGCTATGGATGGAATATATTTGGCTTATCTGTTATAAAACGAATTCCGTCAACAAAGCATCATGATGGAGTTGTGGATCCGGTTGATTTTGACAATTTAGATAGGTTTTCACTGGATGGACAACGATTAATAGTAAAAAATGGAACTTCCGGGGCTTACGGATCGAATGAAACAGTTTATGAAACAGAGGTTTTCTCAAATATTAAAATAACTTCTTACGGTGTTCATGCAAGTGGAGCTAATTATGGACCTGAGTACTTTAAAGTAGAGTATCCTGATGGTTCAAGAGCCTTTTATGGAAAATCAACAGATTCCCGCTCAATTACTGATTGGGCGATTACGTATTGGGAAAATGCTCAAGGCATTAGAATAAGCTACTCATATTCTTTGACTAATAATATTTTGAATGTTACTTCAGTAAAATATGGAGGTCGATTAGAGAGTACACCTATTAATGAGGTACAGTTTGTTTATAAGTCTAGATTGAGAGAAGTGCAAACTTATGTAGGCGGTGAACTTTTTATTAGAAATACAATTTTAAGTGATATTAAAATAATAAGTAATGGTAGCGGCTATAGAAATTATAATTTAGCTCATGATGTCACATCCCTTTATTACGAGAGATTAAAAAGCATAACAGAAAAAAGTGGAGATAATAGTAAAAGTTATAATCCCACTATTTTTGAATATGAAAATACAGATGATACTATTTCTGGGTTAGAATCTTCTACTGCTTTAAGTGTAAACCCTACCGCAGTTATGCCGCCGGGACATATTATCGACCAAAATGCTGAATATGGAGGTGATGATATGAAAATTTTAGGAGATTTTGGTATGGATAATAAGTTTGGGCTTATAACTTTTTCCTCAGATGTAAAAAAGAGAAGTAATTATATTTTTTATCCTAATATAGATTCAAATACAATTTCTGCTGTTGGAACCAAAATTTACACCAAAGATATGTTTGATGAAATATTTTTGGTGAATAATTTTTCAGGAAATACTTCTGAAGGATATAAATTGAAACAAAATCAAAATTGGTGTGTAGCAGTGACTGACAGAAATTCGAACTTAACTACATTTTCGATATTATCGAATAATCCTGAAGGAAATAGTCCTGCAAAATTAGAACGTGAAGTTAAGTATACTTTTCCTATGTACGTTTATGATCATGGGATAAAAGCAGTTGGGGCAATTAAAACTTATTTGTCAGGAGATTTTAATGGTGATAATATTACAGATGCAATTATTATAGAGTGTGGTATTTCTGCTGGTAATAGTACGATCTCAATAAATATTCCTTCTAGGGCTCCCCAATTGGGAGATATAATGATAGGAGCGAGCAATGACACATCAGGAGGGAATGTTTATTTTGTGAATTTAGACCCAAGGGTTGCTTCTAATGCAGTTAATTTTGCAGGACGACTCAGTGGGGAATTCAGAAAAAATGCAAGTCCTAAATCATCATTTTTTGCGGCCGATATTAATGGTGATGGAAAGACTGATATTGTGGTTACAAGTAAAAATGTTATCGATATTTATTCTATGAACGATAGTAATGTCTTTGTTAAAATAGAAACGAAGATAATACCTGTTGATCGTAATGATTATTCCCCATATTTATACCCAGGATTAATAGATTTTAATGGTGATGGAAGAATTGATTATGGGCCATATCTTTTTTCTAACGCAAAATCCTTTACACTTTCTGATTATTCTGCTTTTTATCAAAGTGGCGTGATTGGTAAATATATCGATTTTAATAATGATGGGACAACTGATCTTTTCGGGTGTTTTATTGATTTAGGTTTGGTTAAATTTTATTCCAATACAAATCTTTTTCCATTATCGCATAAGACTATTGCTTATGATTATACTTTTAATGCCAAGCAAACTTATGGTTATACTACTATTTACAACAAAAATACATTATCAAAAAATCAAGTAGTTTTGTATGAATCTGGTGGGAATATAGCTCCTAAAGCGTTACGTTATGTCATTATAAATAAGGATCTCAATAAAGACAAACTTTTGAAATCAGTTACGTTGGGAAATGGAATTAAAGACATGATTACTTATTCTTCTTTAGTAAATGGTAACGGAGTCTATACTGCAAATGTACTGACTGAAAATTATCCAAACCAAGATATTGTTAATGCCCCGGAATTAAAAGTTGTGTCAAAAATTGAGAAACAAAGCAAGTCTCAATATAAAAAGAAATTGTTTTTGTATTCAGGCGCAGTGACTAACTTAGAGGGATTAGGTTTTCTGGGGTTTTATTCTACAGTAAGAACGAATTGGCATGATGATAATTCGCAAATAATTTCTTATATCGCGAAAAATGATTTTAGTCAAAGGGGAATTAATATAGAAAACTATGAAGTTTTAGGACTTTATGAATCTCTAAGGTGTTCCTCAAGTCCTGTGCAACGATCAATTGTTAAAGAAGGATATACAATAACAGGATCTGAAAGTTTGATGGCCACAAAAAGTATAACTTTAAAACCAGATACTTGGATAAAATCCGGAAGTTCCTTTTCCGCAAAGATAAATGAAGATGCTAATTCTTCTGTAAATACACCGGCAGATTATATTCAAAAAACTCTTTTAGATTATGAAAGTGATTTATTACCCAATAAAGTTTTTAAGTTTAAAAATGTGTCAACTAAACAGTTCGATGGTTTGCTGAATACGAGTAGTGAAACTAAAACGGAGTACGATTTAGATAATAATCCTACAAAGATTATAACATCTACTATCGAAAATAAAAAAACAATACAAACAAGTATAGTTGATATAGATTATCAAGGACCAAATGTTTCTCCTTACATCGTGGGTAGAAAATCAAGGAAGATACAAAATGTAACACTAGGTGCAGATAAAATGACAACTGAGGAATTGTATATTTACAATTCAGATCAGCTTCTTTCAGAAATTAAGAAAAAAGGCGATGCTACAACAAATTATGTAACGGAAAATAATTTTTATGATCTTTTTGGAAACATTACAAAAAAAATTGTAAAAGCAGGTTTAGATACCAGAGAAACAAATTACGAGTATGACTTTTCGGGCAGATTTCTAAATAAAAGTACTGATGTTGAAAAACTAACTACATCTTTTCAATATAATGAAAATGGGACTTTAAAATCAAAGACCGATCCTTTTCTTCACACAACATATTATGAATATGATGATTGGCTAAAAAAAACAAAAGAAACGGATTATCTTGGTAATAAGATTCAATATAAATATTTGAACAATTTAGGTGGTGTTATTTTTACGAAAACATCTGATGATGATAGTGTAACTGAACAAACATTTGATGATTTAGGTAGAAAGACAAAATCCGGAGTTAAAAATATTATGGGTTCATTTTCTTATGTTTCCTATCTATATGATATTCAGGATCGAAATTTTAAAGTAAGCGAACCTTATATTGGAAGTGGTCCGATACAATGGAATGAAAATAAATATGATGAGTATGGGAGAATATTTCAAACTATTGCTCATACATTTAAAACAGTGAATATTACTTATTCCGGACTTACTACAGAAGTAAATGATGGAACAAAAAATGAGGTATATGTTAAAGATGCTCTCGGGAATATAGTTTCTAAATCGGATAAAACAGATAATGTTGTTAGATATACTTATTTTCCTAATGGTAGTTTGAAAGAATCTGAATATGGAAAGACAAAAATAACTGTTTCACAAGATGGCTGGGGACGAAAAAGCCAACTTGCAGATCCTTCGGCTGGAATTTTTAAATATGAATATAATGATTTTGGGGAACTGATAAGCGAGGAAAATAAAAATGGAAAAACGACTTATAAATTAAGTAATGTTGGCAAGATAGACGAAAAAACAATAATTGGAACGAAGACTCATTCTAAAACGACTTATCGATATAGTGAAGATACTAAATTATTATTAAGTAGTAAATTTGAAGACCTCGAGAATAAACCAAATGAAATAACAACCGAATATACTTATGATGAGGCTTATCGTATTAGTAAAAAAGTGGAGACTACCCCATATGCTGTATTTACGAAAGAATTTGAATATGACCTTTTTGAAAGATTAAATAAGGAGTCTTCTACAGCAAAAATATTAGGTGTTGATGTATCGAGTAGCCGTACTGTGAAGTATAAATATCTGAATGGTGCAAAGTATCAGATATTAGATGGAGATAAGAGTGCTGTTTTATGGCAAACTAATTTATTGAATGCACGTGGCCAACTGTTGTCTGGTCAGCTTGGTCCAATTACTATTACTAATACTTATGATTACGGATATCCTTTACAATCTAAATATGATAAATCCGGCTCTTCTTTAAATATTTTAACATTGAATACCGTTTTTGATATAAAAAAGGGGAATTTAGATAGTCGTTCCAATAGTATATTTGCAGGGGAAGAAAGTTTTAAATATGATTCTCAAGAAAGGTTGATAGAGTCTAGTAATAATAATGTAGTTATAGAGACGCAATCTTATGATGATAGAGGTAGGATTACAAAAAATAGTTTAGGTGTATACAATTATTCTACTGAGAAGCCTTATCAGAATTCTTCGATAACAACTAGTACGGAAGCTCTAAATTATTATCTAGAAAAGCCAGTCCAGAATATATATTATAATACATTTAAAAGTCCCGTTGAAATTGAAGAAAAAGATATTGACAAAATAAGTTTTGAATATAATGATCACAATGGACGTAGTGCAATGTTTTATGGAGATCTGCAAGACGATAAACTTAAAAGACCTTACCGTAAGTATTATTCTGCTGATGGTAGTATGGAGATTAAAGAAAATACCAGAAGAGGAGTTTTTGATTTTGTTACCTATATAGGAGGAGATGGTTATTCGTCTCCTATAGTTCTTAAAAGTGATGGATTAAACAATAACAAATATTTATATTTACAAAGAGATTATCAGGGTTCTATAATTTCGATAGTTGATGAAACAGGAACAATTGTAGAAAAAAGATTGTTCGATGCCTGGGGGGGGATTGCCAAAGTTCAGGACGGTGCAGGAAATGTTTTGACAGGATTGTCAATACTAGATCGTGGATATACAGGTCATGAGCATCTGCAAAGCGTTGGATTGATAAACATGAATGGTCGTTTATATGATCCAAAACTGCGTCGATTCCTACAGCCAGATAATAATGTTCAAGATCCTTTTAATACACAGAATTATAATCGTTATGGATATGTGTTAAATAACCCTTTAAAATATACGGATCCAAGCGGTGAATCAATTTTTGAATATGTTTTAGGATTTGTTTTTTCAATATATGTGCATGGAGGAGCCGCGAGTGGAGGGCAGGCAAACCCTTTTAAATGGGATTCAAGTACATGGGTAAGTGCTATATCTAGTGTTGCATCTAGCGTGGGTTCATTTAATGCAACTACAGGTGTAAACAGTTATATTGATAATTATAGCAATAAGCCACCCTTAAGCGCTAGTGCAATTAGTTCAAGCATCGATGTGCATTCTTATGTGTCTACAAAAGAAAATAATAAATCTAGGTACAATAATGAAGCATTTGCATATGCAGGCCTTTTGACTACAGGACTTGTGGCTGATGATGTTTCAGGAATAGGAGTTGCTGATGATGTTCTTATCCCTGTAGCTTGGGGGGTAGCAACAACTGTTTGGGTTTGGGATAATAGAGAAGTAATAAAAGATGATGCTAGGGAAATTGTTGATGCTATTCATAGATCTCTTGATCCAAAAGGATTTCATTATGTTACTTATACAAAAACAAGTTTAGACGGTTCTAAAGTGTATGTAGGAAGGTCTAGTGGGTATGGTACTCCTGAGCAAATAGTTAAAAATAGAGATGCAACTCATCATATAAAAGGATATGGAGTAGCGGAACTTTCTAGTTCTTTGCCCGCAACAATAATAGGCGGATATGGTTATCGATTTGATGACCCTGCCTATTGGGCAATTAGAGGTAGTGAACAATTACAAATTGAAAGTTGGAGAAATAGAGGAATGTCAGGAAATAGTATTAATGGTATTGGTTCTGGTAATCAATGGATTGATAGATATATAAAATATGGAATTGAATTGTTGTATTTTTAGTGTCAATAAATAAAAAATAGTATGATGAAAGTAGACAGGTACATGGAAGATTCAAATTGTTTATCTAAGGCAATAGATATTGCAATTGAAGTAATAAAAGAAAACCCTCCAAAAGGATGGGATCAAGAGACAGTTTTACGTGTTGTTAATTTGAATTTAGAGGTAAAAGAAAATGTTTTAAATCCTCCAGCTCAATTTAGAAATTTGAAAAGTTTAAAATATAGTTCGGAAATTGTATTTACTAAATTTCAAGAAGGACATGGATTATTCGTTGAGGAATTTTGGAGAAAAATAAAATCTCATAATTTGCCCTACAAGCGAGAGAATAAAATGGTTAAAATTATAAAAAGAAAAAAAATTAATAATATTCAGGAATATGATTTTGTAATAGATGTTATCGTGCCCTATCAGCAAGAAGGGCTTATTGATAAAGAGCAGGTTGTATTACTCAATGAGCTTATTGGTCAATTTGAAAGTCGAAAGAAAAAGTAGTCTTCTCAGTAAGTTATTCTTCTGCGTTTTTATAAGAATTCGATCGGACGAATGCTATCGCTTAGCTATGCAGAGCGATAGCCTGGAAATTTTTCCCATGCAAGTTTTAATAAGACAAAAAACGGAGTAAAGAGTAGCGTTTAGTTTCTGTCGCATTTGGGAATAACTTTATCTTTATAATTTTAAACCCATCGAAAAATGAATACAAAAGGTCATTGCTATCCGAGGTCTATTATACTGCAGGAAGTATATTTTAAAGATTTGATTCTGAGAGATGCCAGAGAACCTATTTATGAATTTATGTGATTTAAATTTTTTAAATTCACATGCACAGAAGCTAAACTTTCATAGATGAGAAAAAACACCAACACTTACGATCAGAATTTCAAAGTGAAAGCTGTTCAATTAAGTTTTGAACAAGGTCCCTCAAGAGTTGCAAGAGAGCTTGGCATTGCTCCTTCGCTAATGACCAGATGGCGACAGGAGTTTCTTGAATTTGGAGCAGCAGGTTTCTGTGGACGTGGTTATAACAGATTAAACGCAGAACAAAAAAGTTTTTCCGAATTAAAGAGAAAACTTAAAAATGAGCTTAAAGAATCAGAACTTAAAGTTGAGATTTTCAAAAATGGAGGTAAATATATCTCGCAGGGCAGATTAATGATTTATCATTTTATTGAAAATAATGCACATAAGTATGCGGTTGGAAAAATGTGTACAGTTCTTGGAATATCGTATCTGGCATATAGGACATGGAAAAATAAGGTACTCTCTCCAAGCCAAGCTAGAATTGAGTTATTAAAGCAAGAAATAAGCTCGATTTTTTATGAATATAGAGAGTTATATGGTGCTGCAAAAATTGCAGCAGAACTGCAAAGCCGTGGCTTTAAAATAAAAGTAGACCAAGTTTCTGTGTATATGAAAAAACTAGGTTTGGCCAGTAAAATTGGAAGAGGTTACAGACTCAAAAACAATATAGGCTATAATCCTTATGCTTTTGCTAATATTTTAAATCAGCAATTTACAGCCGAAGAATCCTCTAAAGCCTGGGTCTCTGGGATAAGCCGAATAAAAACCTCAAATGGGCTTTTAGTCTTAACTGTTATTATGGATTTATTTGACATGAAAATTATAGGATGGAGTTTAAGCGATGGTCAATCCATCAAAGAAACTACCATTCCAGCGTGGGAAATGGCAGTAAAAAACAGAAAAATAGACAAGGAATTAATATTTCATTCCGATAGAGCACCTCAATATGCCAACAAGATCTTTACTGGTAAATTAGAAGCTTTTAAGTTTATTACAAGAAGTATGAGCCGAATAGGCAATCAAAAAGATAATGCTGTGCCTAAATTTTTTTTTAATTGCTTTAAATCTGATTTATTGGATTCAAATACAGGGCTATCAAAAAAACAGATCAGAGAAAAAATATGTGAATATCTTGAAACTCTACACCCAAAAGACATTCTTAATATAAATTAGAAAACTTCAAGCTATGATAAAATATGAACGCAGTTTTAAAGAGAAAGCTGTACAATTAAGTTATGAGCGGGCAAAGGGGCACGTAGCGGGTTTTGCAAGAGAATTAGGTATAGCTCCGAGTTATTTGTACGGATGGCGAAAAGACTTTGAAGAATTTGGAACAGGAAGTTTCTGTGGACGCGGTCATTTGAGATTAACGCCCCAGCAGGCTGTAATTTCTAGCCTTGAAAAGAAAATTAAAGATTCAAAAGTTTCCTTTGAAATTTTAAAAAGAGGAACTAAGTATGTCTCTCAAGGAAAAGCAATGACTAAAGACTTTATTGAAAACAATAAATCTGAATTTTCAATTGCAAAAATGTTAACTGTATTAGAGGTATCAGAAACCACACATTACAGAAGAAAAAAGCAAGAGATTACCGATACAGAATCCCGAGTAAGTTTACTAAAACAAGAAATTACGGCTATATATCATGAGTTTAAGCGAAGATATGGGTGTACAAAAATTACAAAAGAACTTCAAAGCAGAGGATTTAAAATAAAAAACTCCTCGGTAAAAAAGTACATGAGAATGCTGGGTTTGCGCAGAAAAATTAAAAGAAAATATATAGCAACAACTGATTCGCATCATAACCACTATGTGGTTGGAAATGTTTTAAATAGAGAATTTACAGTTAGCGCGCCTTCTAGAGCTTGGGTTTCAGATATCACTTATATACAAACAATAAAAGGCTTTGTGTATCTTACAATTGTCATGGATTTATTTGACAGGAAGATTATCGGATGGAGTCTTAGCAAGAATATGATTACCCGAAATACTACCCTTGCGGCTTGGGAAATGGCAGTTAAAAACAGGGAAATAGCCAAAGATTTGATCTTTCATTCCGATAGAGGTGTCCAGTATGCCAATAAAATATTCAGCAGTACATTAGACGCTTATAAATTGATCAGGCGCAGTATGAGTCGCAGAGAAAATCATACCGATAATGCGGTTTGTGAAAGTTTTTTTAATTATTTTAAAGCTGAATTACTTGTTGGAAATAAACTCATCACCAGAAAACAGATGGCAGTAGAAGTATACGGGTATATTGAAAATTGGTATAATACAAAAAGAAGACATTCATTTTTAGGCTATAAGACAAGCGAAGAATTTGGTAAAATAAATAATATAATCTGAATTAATTATCCTCTGACTTCATGGGTATAAACTTGTTCTACTCTGCCTTAATCTTTAAGGGAACACCTGAGAGAAAAAAACGAATAAATAGATTTTTCGCCAGGTAAAAAAAAATATGGACGATACAATGATCTGATCTTTAATGGGGTATTCTGCGTGAGCTCTGGGCCAATATCTAGTGATTTATCTGTGGGGTTTGCGGTAAAGTGTTGGAATTAATTTTAAAAAGCAGATATGTTATTTTAAGTGGTTTGATGCTCGCTTTTAGTTTGCTTTGAAGCTCGTCTTACAAGTTTTTACTTCTTTAATGATCTTTTTTCAGGAGCTTTTTCCCGCTATACGTTGCAATCTTTTGTGCCTAGCCCCGGCACAAAAGGATTTTCACTGCTATCGGGGCTAGGGTAGTGCAGTTGGCAGTAGTTTCTCATTTTTTTGTAAGTGATTCAAATTTTGATTTTACAGTCAGATTATCATCAAATTTATAATTTCTTAGAGTGTGATAAAGATAGCTTAGGCTTAGATAGAAATTTTGGTTCAAAGGAAAATATCTAAAATATGTATTTGTTGTTTTTGGCTTATCCTGTTGGACAACAATATCCATTTTTGAATTAATAAATAGTCTCCATTCTCCACTTGCGCAATAGACATTCTTAGCGCCTATAATGCTTTCATCATGCGCTTTTTCCAAGATATAGACCAAACTTTCCTCATATTCTAAATAACAGTAATAATTATCTTTATTTTGAGCATGTAAAAATAAATCATCTGCAGATGAAAATATGGAAATTTCTGGACTTGAATCTAAATAAAGATGCACGCCAATAAATTTATGTTCTCTCGGGAGATCTAAATCTAGTGCGCTTATTGCTTTTATGATTTTTGAATCCAAATAGAATGTTCTGCCTATTTTTAGCATTTATTTTATGAATTGTATTAGAGTCTTTTTTTCATATTACCGTCAGGGTTCCGTGGCTTGGCGAGGCTGCGATTCGGAAGGGCTTAGTTTGGTTAAATGAAAATTTTCTTGAGACACGTAAATCTGAGCTTGCCACAGAATTCACAATTATCGCTCGTTATACTTTGGTTAATTTCCACCATACCTTTTTGTTATGTCCATGAATACTTCTCTATCTGCAATTGCAAACAATAGCATTTCTGTGTAGTATAAATTTTCCTCTTTTTCCTTGTCGCCTGCCCATAACTTTTGATTTATCTGCTTTACAAGCCTATTAAGTTCGAAGTATGCTTCTTTTCTATTTATGAAAAGTTTATTGTCGGAGTTTCTTATAAAAAGTTTATGATCTAAATGTTTGATGTCAGGTGTCTGATAAACGGAAATATTTTTTAGCCTAATCAATACGTTCAGATCAAATGCGGACATTTTTGAATTTCTACCTTCCGGAATTGGAAAGTATTGTTGCCCAGCATCTTCAGACAAAATAATCCAATTAATTGAATACGCAACACGGGAGTCGTAAATTATGTTTTTGTCTGGAGATAAGTATGAGCCGACTTTTGAAGAACTGGCAATTCTATAAAAGTCTGGTTTGTCTCGTTCTAAGAAGTCCGCAATAAGATTTATTGTGTCATTGTCTTTAGCTGTTAAAATACCGCCCCAATCTTTAATAACCCATAAACAGATTTTGTCGAATAAGTTTTTATTTGTCTTTAATGTTTGGTTAAGTTTTTGTCCTACGATTTTTTTAAGTCGAAGCTCTTTTTCGTAACGGGACAATGCATTAATTTCTTTTACTTGACTCTCTGTTAGGGTTTCTAACTCTACAAGTCTTTCAATTTTTGCATTCCAATTGTATAAAGTCGGCAATTCACTTTTATACTTTTCTAAATGCTTTACAAATTTGTCGATATCGAAGTTTATTGCCATTTGGTCTCTGTCTGCTTTATATTGAGTTGCTAAAGTCCCTTTGCTACAAGAGGGTTTGGGGTTAAATTAAGCACTATTTTCGGATTTGGCAAATCTTCCCTAATACAAACTTATTTTTCCATTAAAAAAATGCCCAAATCGTTTGTACAAGTATCAGCTGCAGTTTTAGTTTACTTTAAGCAACCATTAAATTTTTATTTATGTCATTTAAAATATTATCTAATTCATTCTTTCTAATATTTTCTTGAAGTATTGATTTATATTTTATTGAATAGTTACTTTTTGTAGTTTCTCCTGGATTTAATGTGCTGTAAAGATTTAAAATTAATGAATAAACATTTTCAATATTTTCATTCGAAATTTTATCTGATTTATTTTTAAACATAATTTCAAATGGACCTATAGTCTGCGAATAAACTGAAGTAGAGAAAATTATAATTATGAAAGTTATTATTAATTTTATGTATTTGTTTTTTTTCATTATTGAATTTAAAATTATTTTTAAATTAAGCCTAAAATCCTAGTCTGGCCAAAGAGATGTTAGCACCAGCAATTTATCCATCCACTATAATTCCTTCTTGTGGGTTTAGGTCTATAAACTCAATTGTCACATAATGATTTATCTTACTAGAATATAACGTTAGTGACCACTCAATAGAATTGTCTGTTATTCTTGATAATGAAATTCCATCAATAGTAAATTCTTTATCAAAGTCAATAATTTGATTTTCTTCTTCCCAATGCTCCAATTCTTTTTTTAAGTATGGAATAATTACGCCAACTTTTATTGAAGAATACTCACTCTGTAATTTAGTATAGAATTCTTTTTGGCTCTTTGTTGGTCCATTTTCATCTGCATCAATATTTATTCCCACTTTTTGCGAGTCAAATTTCACATCGCCGTCATAAAAATTTTTCGTAGTGTCACTAAATTTTGTGTAATTTAATTGGCCAAATAAGTCGTCTACAAATTTCGGTTTCTTTTTAAAAATGTCAAATATTCCCATTTTGTCATATTATTGGTGCTAACTAACTTATACCAGCCATAAAATGGGACAATACGGCTTTTTTTAGCTGGCTTTGTGCAATTAGTAAGCTTTTTTTAAGCGAATATAACAATAATATACTAATCTCTTAGTTGTGCAGCAATAGCTATGGATCAGGTGTTTTACTTGTCCTGCAGAATCAGGGATTGCTACCGGAATCTAACTCGAAGTGATCATTATGGTCAATTGTGTATAATTATTTTTTAGGAGCTATTCCTTCTATACGTTGCGCCTGAGCGCAAGAGAACTGGCGAAGAAATTGGGGCTAATAAGGCAGGGCCATCAATGCGCTTAAAGCAGGGCTGCAAATTTCGGGTTTATTCAGTTTGATTCTCGCTTTTAGTTTCCTTTGAACCTCGTCTTACAAGTGTATAAAACTCTTTTAGATGCCACCAGGCAGGGCACGTCTCAAGGTCTCCTTTATAATGGTATATAGTTAGGAAACAGCTTTTAAGGAAAAGCAGGGAATCTGTGATTTTAGCCCATGGCTTTAACTCCACTTCCTGTGGAGGGGGAGTGGCTTCAAAATAGCGTTTTATTTCTTCTGGGGTCATGGGGCAAAATTAGGTAAAAATTGTAGAGAGGGCAAGGGTGGAAGGGGGATAGTATAAAATATTTTTATCGTTCTGGGTTTGTTTTTTCAGGCCTATCTGGAATCCAGAGACTTGCAAATCACCATCGTCGATTGTATTTAATACTTTCTTTTGGAGCTTTTTCCCGCTATACGTTCTAATCTTTTGTGCCCAGCCTCGGCACAAAAGGATTTCCACTGCTATCGAGGCTAATGGGGTCTTGGATGTATGGAGTGTGCTGAAAAATATAAATAAAGTATTTAATATAGTTCAGATCTTAATTGGTCAATAACTTTTCCAAAAGTAGTTAGAAAGTGATTAAATCTATCATCTGGAACTGCAGGATAACCAGGAGTTCTTCTTTTTAATTGGAATGTCATCGCTGTAAAATAATCGCAAGTCGGAACTATGTCTTCAGCTAGTGATCGGAATTCATCAGATTCAAAATTATAACTGTATAAATGACCATACCTAAGTCCGAAAGTCTGTATAAATACCTGCAATTCAGTATAAAATCTTGTTTTCTTTTCGAATTCTTGTACAAGTCGATCAATATCATTTTCTTTATTTTCTAAAGCATAAGTTATATCAGTAACATCAATAGCCATATCAGTCAGGGTTTGAGTTATTTTTGGTAAAAAATCTGTTAGTTTTTCAAAACTATCTAATCTTTTTATAAGCAAATTGACTTTCTTGTTTTCCTCGTTTGATTGTTTACTTATTGTACTGGTCAATAAGCCTAGAAGAATTAAACTGCTTAAGGATAGAATGGTGTTGATAGTTCCACTGACATAGTCACCAAATGATGCCCAATCACTTAAATCATTAGAAATTGTTTTGTCTCCAAAATGCTTTAGAAATAGTGCAATAGGGATTAATAAGATTACAAAAGAGAAGATTGAGATTGATATAAAGGTGTGCTTTTTTAGAAATTTAATCATTCTTTGTCTGTTAGTTTTTAATTAAGAAATATTATATTTCGATATGTCGCTTTGAATTAGTGCGAGTATAAATTTTCCTAATGTGGTTATTTCTATTACGTCATTATTTAACTGAACAAGTCCAAGATCTATAAGGCGACTTAAGAGGGACTCGTCAAAGTTTAATGGAAGATAAGTATTACTTGCTTGCCCTTTTCCAAATAAAGACATAAATGCTTCACGTTCAGATAATGTTGTCTTTTTTAATGCCTTTAATGCGAGATTAACAATATCAGGATCTGATAGATTTTTATAATCCTGTTCATCTTTTTGTGCTTTGTATTGAGCTAGTTCATTAATTCTACTTTTAAGTACCCTGTTTTCTTTTGACAGTTCGTCAACTTTCGAATTCAATTCCTGTTCTATTTCATGTGACGTTGATGAACGCTCTTTCCATCGGTCACTATCTTCTTTATATTGATTAGTTAGATCATTTATTTCTTTTTGCTGTGAGTTAATTTTAACTTGTAAATTTAAAATTTCGCTAGTTCCGGCTTGCTCATCGGCAATTTCTCTTAATAATTTTGCTTCAGCTTTTTGAGTTTTTAGATCGCTGACTCTAGCTGCATTTTTTTTGATGAGTTTTTGATTTGAATATATAGAGAGAATCCAATCGAAAAATAAATTGATGTATGGTAAAATAAGAATGTAAAACAGCGCTATTAAAACCGGATACCAAACATTAGATTCTTTGTAAAAATGTTCCTCTATCCACTCAATTCTGCAATGTAATGGCCATTCAGAGTAAAACAATATAGCAAATACTTGCCAATTGAATATCAGAAAGGAGAGAACAAATGAGCCAACAAAAGGACTTTTAATTCTATCTCTGTAACTATCATACACGCTTTGAAAAAAATTACCGATTGTTTCCATTTATTTTAATTTTGGCAAACATAAATAATATATTTTATTGATTACAGGTATAAATACCTGTTTTTAGTTTTTGAAAATTTTAAGTACTTCTTTTTTATATGTTTGTTAAAAAAAAAACATGACTGATCATTTACTTTCTCTTTTAGACAATTATAAAAGCAAAATAAGAAATCCTTTCATTGGAACGATTATTAGTGTCTGGTTAATACGAAATTGGAAAGTTGTGTATGCAATATTTACGTTTGATAGTGATCGAACAATGGAGTGTAAGATAAATTATATTTCTAGTTATTTTTCTAAAATATCATTTTGGTGGGAGTTAATCGATTGCTTTTTAATTGCTTTTTTGACATTAATTATAACTTTCATTCTGCTTTTTATTTCAAGATCTATCACAGATTTTTACTTTAAAATAGCAGAACCCTTTATTGTTACTGTTATTGATAAAAAAGCAATTTTTACTTTAGAACAAAAAGATAAACTAGAAAAAAGGATTGTGACTCTTGTCGAAAAATTAGATAAACAAAGCGATTCTTTAAGTAAAGCGGAAGCTATCAATGAACGTTTGCAAAATAAAAATATTGAAAATCAAGAAGCTTACGATGAAGACTTAAGATCTATATCAGAAAGCGCCGATAAAACCGCTAAGATAAATACAAGGCTTACTGAAGATCTTAAAAAAGTAAAACTTATTGTAGATCAGTACAATGAATCGTTTAATAGACTGGCTACATATGACAAAAATAAGCTATTGGATCTACAACACAATGGATATATTAATGTGCAACCTAATCTGGATTTATCGAGGCTAATAGAGAAAGGATTTGTCAATCTTAATGTAGAAAAAGAGCGTTTTGAATTAAGTGAAGCTGGAGTATTATTTATAACTATTCATCAGGTCAATTTAGATAATCCTACAATTATTAATAAAATTACTTAGGTGAGTAAAAAAATGTAATTTGAGCTAAAATTTCCTAATTTTAGATTATCAATAATCAGACACTCATATTATCAACAGCAAAAGTGGCGGTTCGTGAAAACCTTAGGATCGATTTGATCACGAATTTGATTAATCGTGGTTTAACAGGAGTAACACATAATTTTTTATTATCGTTATACTCAAATTTACAAAATTAATCTGGATCATTTTTTCTGGCCGTAATATTTTCGCCCCAATGGCGAGTACCTGTTTCTTCTTTACCTACACCTAATCTTCTATCGCGCTTAGATTGATTGTTATTGGTTTGTTCGTTTATGATTGGTTTTGGCGGGTGCATCACCCTATGATAATAGTGCAACTTTGTATTGTCTTTTAGTTTTATACCAAATGAAATAAATTCATAATCAAACTTAAGATGATTTAAGATTTTACACAGTTCGACAGTATCATCTACACCAAGTCTTTCATTCATCAAAACTCCACTGTGCAGTAGTTGCAACAATGCATTATATCCTCTTTTCTCTTTAACGAGTCCTGAATATTTTAAAATATATTCATCAACTTCTTTTTCTCTTTCAGCATCTGTTTTCATTTTCATTAAATTTAGAATTACAAAATTAGTACAGATTATAACTTTGTGTTGTTCCAGATTATAACAACTTGAGTATTCAAATCAATTGAGATCTTGGCATGAACACCCCGTGTAACTAATCATAACTCTCTCAAAACCATATGTAGCCCAAAAATCCAATCTTGCTAATCCCCCGAACATCCTTATTTTAAAAAAATTGCAAATTTTTGTTTTCTAAAAATAAAGGACTAAAAAAGTTACGCAGTTCCCCAAGTAAAAAGTAAAGTTTTTAAAATAGATACCATCTGTTTGATTATTAGTGTATTAAGTCTAGATAAGTATTGAAATAAAATGAAAAAATTATGTAGAATTCTTGCCGAACTTGTGGAATTATATTTGGAAAGTGGCATTACATCTCAATTCATTAAAATTTTCGCTGGAAAGGTTTATTATTGCGCGTTGCACCATGACCTATTTCATGTCTTGTGATTTCATCTTCTTTAAGCTCCTGGTTGCCAAGCTGCCCAATTTCGAATTCCCTCTTGGCTGGATTATCCTTTTCGGGCTCAATGGTCTCAAAGGAATGATTTTCAGCCTCATTGTTCTTTTTAGTATCAATGTCTGTTTCAAACCCCTTTAAAGGGTCATTCTCTATAAGGTCCTTTTCTATGTCCTTGCCCGTTATGTCTTTGGGGCCGCTTTGGGGTTCCTTTTAAGGGTTCTGCGGGTCATAGGGGCTGGGTGTTTTTGGCTGCGCGTTTTGGGTCTTTGATTTGTTTTTGGGAATTACGGTCTTCATGATCGTAATTTTTGGTTGTATGGAAAGTTGTAATTTTATTTTTTGAATTAGATTATTGCTGTTGTTTTTTTTAAAGTGGCGTCGGGGCAGGTGGGGCGGAATGGGCGTGCTTGTCTCATTAATCGGGTAGTGCGAATTGTTAGCGGAATCTAATTGGGATGATTAGCATCGTCGATTGTAATTAATGTTTTTTTAGGTATAATATTATTCTTGGATTTAATATTTTTTTTGTGGAGCTATTCCCGCTATCCGTTCCAATCTTTTGTGCCGAACCCCGGCACAAAAGGATTTTCACTGCTATCGGGGCTAGGGCTGCCACAGAGCCCGATTTTGTTTTGGAGAAAGTAAATTTGAAGCCAATTATTGTATTTCTAATTTATAAGCGCTGCAATAAATAAAGTATTTTTTCGTAAAATATTTTTATGGTTGTTATATGTAAGGCCTGTCTTTGAATGACTTTAACAATTTGGTTTGGATGTCCTGTTGATTATTGAGGCAAAAATGTATTTGGTTTATATATGATTTTGCTAAAATGTAATTTGGTAATTTTTAATTTACTATAATAAAAAGCCTCAAATATTTGTACAAAAAAGGTGCCAAATCCAGTTTTTTTTAATTTTTGTACCGCTTCAAATTGACAGCATTAAATGAATACGAAACCATTAAATAACTCCAAAAAGCCAATTTGTTTTGGTCTTGTATTTTAGGCAGAAACTGCATTGCATTTGTAGATTGATAGAAAGAAAATGCATAATTGATTTCTAATTCTTTGGCAGGCATATATTTTAATGAAATATCATTTTCAAACCCAAGAAATTTTTTCACTTCCTGACCTGATTTATTGACCAGGGGATATTGGGTGCAAAAAAGATGCAAGTCGGAACGAAGGGATAGTTTTTTATTCAATGGAATTGTAGTAAATAAATAAGGATTGATTAAACCTTTGCCGCCAACATCAGTGGGAAAACGCGTAAAGACATTCATATTGCCGTTAAATTTCCATGTCACACCGTATAAAACGTCAAAGTCTCCAGAGCTTCCGGCAGCTAATCCAGAACTGCTCCCGCTAATGATTTCAGCACCCAAACGCCAGATAGATTTCTGCATAGATAACCTGATTTCAGGCTGAAAATAATAGGCGAATAGTTTCTGTCCCTTAGGGGTATTTCCAAATTGTAAATAAGAGTTGAGTGTAAAGTACCATTGATTTTTTTTAAATTCGATTCTTCCGCCCGTAGTTGCCCTTGTATACATTTCGCCAGATTTGGCATCCTTTAAGAAATCAACAACATTCATCGAATTAAATGAAAATCCTTTATTGGAATTATAGCTAAAGTTATTCATTAAAAGATATTTGTATCGGTTAGATGCTACCGGTGAATAGGCTGCATCAAATTCATTGCCATAGCTGCGTGTAAATAAAAAGAAAAAATCATTGGATATGTATTTTGAATATTTCATTATGCGTATTCCTTCATGCGCCCTTCCTTGCTGTGCCCAAGGCGCGTCAGAGAAAAGCCTCCCGTTGTCCAGCAAGATACTTTGTCTGCCCAAACGGACTTTTATGGATCTGAATTTGGTCTCTAAAAATAATTGATAAAAATTAATACTTCCTATTCTCGATGCTTTGTTGTCCTGATCCCAAAGATGAATTTCCTGAAGATCAGCTTTGATCAGCCATTTATCTCTTGCGTAGTGCATCGATATTCTGTTTCTCTGCGTAATATAAAAATACGGATCGATGGAGTCGTTAGGCGGAAGGATATAATTAGAAGTATATTCAGCTCTTGGTCTTATTTCTACATTCATTAGGAACTGCTGAGATAAAGTATCAGTCTTTTGTGCCTGTAACTGATTACAAGAAACAAGCAGTAACAAAGAAGTGAGAGATAATTTTACTAATGCTTTTACGGCCATAAATTCTATATTCTACCAATTTAGTATACAATGCAATAATACTAAAATTTATTTCTAAATTGGCAGTGTGAAAATATGCGTAACAATATTATCGTTTATTGTGCTGTTACTGTCAAAAGCAACAAAAAATAAAGTATGATTCAAAAAATTATAAATACAGATTATTCAAAGACAACTATTTTAATTCGTTTAATGGTGGGGTTTGTTTTTCTTTCTGAAGGAATTCAGAAATTTTTATTTGCAGAGGATAGAGGCGCAGGCAGATTTGAAAAAATAGGACTGCCCAATCCGGAATTTTTAGGGGGTTTTGTTGGGACTTTTGAGATCATTTGCGGTGTATTGGTCATCATCGGGCTCTTTACGCGCTTGGCCAGCATACCCTTGATTATTATTATGATCGCAGCTATTATAACTACAAAAGCAGATGTTTTTCTCCAAGATGGTTTTTGGGAACTGCTTCATGGAAGCAGAACTGACTGGGCTATGCTTTTGGGATCTGTTTTTCTTTTAATTGAAGGAGCAGGCTATTGGTCTTTTGATAAGAATCTAAAAATACAGCATTAAGATGAATCCGGTTAAAGAACTGGCAAAATTATTTTTAAAATTAGGATTTACTTCTTTTGGAGGACCTGCAGCACACATTTCAATGATGCAGCAAGAAGTTGTGGTAAAACGAAAATGGATCAGTGAGCAGGATTTTTTGGACTTAATAGGAGCAACAAATTTAATTCCGGGCCCTAACAGCACTGAAATGACTATGCATATCGGCTATGAAAGAGCGGGTTGGAAAGGTCTGGTTACAGCAGGACTCTGTTTTATTTTGCCTGCTGTTTTTATCACTGGAATTTTTGCATGGTTTTATAAAAAATACGGACAGCTGCCAGAGGTAGAGCCTTTTATATATGGAATAAAACCAGCTATTATTGCCATTATAATAACTGTTGTATTTCCACTGGCTAAAAAGTCGGTTAAGAATACCCAATTGGCCTTTATAGGAATTGTAGTTTTGATAGGTTCGCTGCTTCATTTTAATGAAATTTATCTAATGTTTGGTGCCGGCTTTACAGCCTTGTTTTTTGCCATGATCCGGCAAAACGGATTTACTGCAAATAGTATGTTTCCATTGGTAATTCTTCAAAACAACAGTCAGGCTTTTTGCATCAGTAATTTTAATTTATTTTGGATTTTTCTAAAAATAGGCGCCATACTTTATGGAAGCGGCTATGTATTATTTGCTTTTTTGGACAGTGAGCTCGTGGCTACGGGATTTTTGACCCGTTCACAGCTCATAGATGCCATAGCGGTAGGGCAGTTTACACCTGGGCCTGTTTTTTCGGCCGTTACTTTTGTAGGATATCAGATTAACGGACTATCAGGGGCTTTTGCGGCTACGGTCGGGATTTTTTTGCCTTCCTTTTTATTTGTGGCATTACTGAATCCTCTGGTTAAGAAAATGCGAAATTCTACATTATTTTCGGTTTTTTTAGATGCGGTTAATGTGGCTTCTATTGCCATTATTATTTCGGTTTGTTTTGCAATGGGCAAAGACTCCATATTGGATTGGCGTAGTTTATTGATCGCGATTTTGAGCTTTATGGTACTGCTTAAATTCAAAAAAATAAATAGCGCCTTTATAGTTCTTGGAGGATCTTTATTGGGATTCGGGCTTACTTTTATTTAGTTGATTTGGAGAAACGTATTATCTTGCGCCACAGATAATAATATCAGCTTTATAGTCAGGAAAAATAGCAGTAAGATCTTTTTACATTTTGTCCTCAACCAAATATTCCCTGTTACTCTGCGGACTTCCGTATACCATTAAAACCTTGATTAGCTTATCGGCAGCTGATATTCCGGTAATATGGGCGGATTTCATTATGATTTGAGAACCCAGGCAAATACTGTCAGCAGATCTAAAAATTTTTTAACCATTTATTTTATCCATATGGTACCGGGAAAGCCATTTTTGCATTTTCTGGAGCAGCTGGATTTCTTTGGGGTCGCCCGTGGGGTCCAAAAGCCCTTTGATAGTGTGGCTGTAATTGAATTTCCCCTGCTCAAAGCGGCAGGTAAATTTGGGCAGCTCATTATGGGAAACCATCCAGCTGCCCTGGTCTGTTTTTTTTATATCAAACTTTTTCATATCCCATGAAGTTCCACACATCTGCAATTTTAAATCTGCTGTGAAAAAGCAAAATTAACGGTTTAATTTGTATTGCCGCACGCTTTTATGTTAAGTTGCAGCAATGGGGTTGTCTATTTTTTTTACTACAGCGGTAAATTTGCAGACTGGGGAATTGAAGAATATTCAAGGGGATGGTATCTATGGATTAAAGAAGGAATAAAAAAAACCTTTAATAACGGTTTTATAGGCGTTAATCAGAGTACATTAAAATTTTCTCTGGTAAGGTTTAATATTGCACGGTGCATCATCCGTTTCATCCCGTGCTCGTTCATCTTCCTGAAGCTCCTGGTTGCCCGGTTCCCCGATTTCGAATTCCTTCCTTACCGGATTATCCTTTTCGGGCGCTATGGTTTCAAAGGAATCATTTTCAGCCTCATCGCTATTTTGATTATCAATATCCGTTTGAAACCCCTTTAAAGGGTCATTCTCTGTAAGGTTCTTTTCTATGTCCTTGCCCGTTATGTCTTTGGGGCCGCTTTGGGGTTTCTTATAAGGGTGCTGCGGGTCATAGGGGCTGGGTGTTTTTGGCTGCGTGTTTTGGGTCTTTGATCGGGTTTTTGGAATTACGGTCTTCATGATCGTAATTTTTGGTTGTATCTTTTTGGGTTTGATATTATTTTTTTGGAGCTTTTTCCCGCTATCCGTTGCAATCTTTTGCGCCGAACCCCGGCACAAAAGGATTTCCTCTTCTATCGGGGCTAGGGCTGCTGATCAGCCCGGCTCTTTAGACTAATAAAAATAAGTGAGATTATAAAAAAATGGCTCCAATTGTCTTCAATTGGCGCCATTTGGCTTGTTTGTGACCTCGACTGGATAAATTTCAACAAAATTTATGGAAGATTTGAAGAGATTGCCTTACTGGAAGTAGGGGCTGTCTTTGTATGTCTTTAGTATTTTGGTTTGGATGTCCTGTTGGGGATTGATGCCGATTTAACTAATAATTACTATAAATCTCGTATTGGCTTAGCTATTGAAAAATGTAATTTTTATTGAAAAAATTTAGTCGGAGAAAGAGGTCCCGCTTGCCTTATATTGATCCCAGTATTTACTGGTATTTTCAGCATTATTTTAAACTTGGTACACCCATAGGTACACTTAAAATTCAACTCTCTTAATTGGCTGTAAAAACACAAAAAGTAGTCTAAAATTTAAATGATTATATTTTTATTTTAATGAAAAATTTTAGTTGCGAGAATGTTAGAAATTTTTTTAATATACTCGAACTTATATAATATATCAAAAATGTTAATTAAATGATCTACGGTAATCAAGCGGTGATAGCTTCAGCTTATTTTTGAAAAGTTTATTGAAGGATTGAGGGTGTTCAAAACCAAGGCTGTATGCAATTTCTGCAATGGTCAGATTTGTTGAACTCAATTGGCTCTTTGCCTTTTCAATTATTTTATTATGAATGTGCTGCTGTGTTGTTTGTCCAGTCAAGGATTTAAGCATGTCAGAAAGATATCTTGGCGAGACTTTTAAATGATTTGCAACCTGCTGTACATCTGGTATTCCATCTTTAAAATCTGCATTATGATCAAAAATGGATGATAAATAGTTCTCCAACTGCACAATCAGGTCATTGTATACTATCTTTCTGGTGATAAACTGCCTGTTATAAAAACGGTTGCTGTAGTTAAGTAGTTGCTCAATGTGTGTTACTAAGACATCTTGGCTGAAGTGATCAATATTGGTATCAAGCTCAATAGCAATAGCATCGAATATTGAAAAAATAACTTTCTTTTCTTTATCAGATAAGTAAAGAGCTTCTGCGACGGAATAGGAGAAAAAACCATATTTTATAATAGTATTCCCCAGTGGATAGTTCCTTATAAAATCAGGATGAAAAAGTAACGTATAGCCGCTATAATCTTTTTCTTCGTCAGCTGCAGCTATTAATTGGTTTGGTGAAGTGAAGGAAAGGCCACCCTCCTCAAAATCGTAATGGCCCTGTCCATATCTTAATTTGCCGGAAAAATGTTTTTTAAATGATATTTTATAAAAATTGAGCATGTAACCTTTGCCAATTTCAGCAGTATCAATCTTGATATCTTTGTAATCAACGAGTGCCACCATAGGATGCAATGGTTTAGGAAGGCCTAAAGCATTAAGCATTAACGATATGCTTTGGAAATGATGAGGCTTATGGTTCTCTTTTTTCATTGTAGTAGTGAAGTATAAATTCGATCAGGTGTACGTGTAAAGTTATTAAATTAAATAATTTGCTAATCATTGGTTAGGCAAACTAATTTTGCTCATAAATATTTTCTCTGTCATATTCTATTGTAAAGTGAGCTATATCCTAAATGTACTAAACTGTTGTGATAATCATCGGTGATTTTTTATCAGCACCCATAAGTGGTTCATGGGTGCTTGGTTTTTTTATATTTTATAGATTTGAGTAATTTCTTTTCGATGCGCTTCAAAACCGATCTTTTCACGCTTTTCTGACAAGGCAATTGCATCTTTTCCGGCAGCATATTTCTGTTGATCTTTTTCATCAGTTGCTGCCTCGTATATGACTGAAGCGATTTCTTCAGGCTCAGAGAAATGAATCAGGCTGCCGTCCTGAAAACCTTCCATCATTTTATCCCACAAAGCATCATAGGCGGAATGCTGTTCTAATACCAGTGCAGTACTTCCAAAATTTGTCTTTATGCCTCCCGGAGCTACAGTTTTAAATTTTATTCCAAAAGAGTTAAGGTCGTAGTTCATCGACTCTGACCATCCCTCAAGTGCATATTTTGTTGCAGTGTATACAGATGCAAAAGGGCTGGCAGCAATGGCAACTGCTGAGGTAACAGTTATAAATAGTCCCTGCTTCTTGCTTTCCCTGAAATAGGTAACAAAAGGATGTGCTACACGAAGAACACCAGTAAGGTTGGTATCTATTTGTGTGTTTATTTGTTCTGCAGAGTATGCTTCAAATGGTCCGGTTAATCCATAGCCGGCATTATTTAGCACTACATCGATATCTCCTAGTTCAATGGCTGCTTTTATTGTTTTTTGCACCTGCGAAGGTTGCGTAAGGTCCAGAGCCAATAGTGTTACATTCTCAAGTGTATTTAGTTCGGTTTCTTTTTCAGGATTTCGCATTGTAGCGATGACTTTCCAGCCATTGGATTGAAATAATTTTGCAGTAGCCTTTCCTAGTCCTCCTGATGCTCCGGTAATAAAAATTGTTTTCATGATAAATTTGCTTTTAAATGAATTGTTATACACTGCAAATATCCGACGATACCTCATGGTGCATGTATCCATTATGGGTGATGTTGTAGCCGGAATCACAAAAAATAAAATAAAATGTTAATTTAAAACAATCGTTTCAGAATTTAATTTACATTTGCAAAATAATTTGAAAAGGATATGGCGAGAAATGTTGAATTTAGTGAAGAGATAGCAATCCAGAGAGCAATGGAGGTTTTTTGGAAGAAAGGATATCTTGGAGCATCGATGCGTGATTTAACGGATGCTATGCAGATTAATAGCAGCAGTCTATACAATACTATTGGTGATAAGCGTGAGCTTTTTGTTAGATGTATTGCAAGCTATGTGCAAAGCGGCAAAGAGAAAACACTATCGAATGCCAAGAAAAATAAGTCTCCGTTGCAAACGATTATCAACTTTATTAATGATACAGTTGACACTATTGCAAGTAATAACAGCTGTCTGGCGATACAAACAACTTTTGAATTAGCGTCAACAGATGCTGAAGTGAAAGCCATACTTAAGGATGGTGATGATTTTGCCCATCATTTTTTATTGGAGCTCGTACAAGAGGCAATTGATAAAAATGAAATAAGTGCAGATACGGAAGCTGAGACCATGACAGACTTTCTCATTAATGCATTTACCGGATGGCACGAATCCTACATACTTCATCAGGACCCAGTAAGAATTAAAAAAATGGCAAATTTTTTAGTTGTCCAGCTATTAAAATAATTTTTTTCTTTAATTTTAAAACAATCACTTTAGAATTAAAAACATAAATAGTACTTTAAAATAATCATTTACGGCAAAAAAGCCAGCCTTTATTTTGAAACAATCAATTCAGAATTTTGATTACCATATGGAATTTGACAGTTCTTAATATATTCATTAATTAATATTCAATAAAACAAAAATAAGATGAACAAAAAATTAAATTTTCAGGAAACTATAAAAAGGTCACAAAATATCAGGAAACTATATCATAAGCTTGAGGACCTGCACCATGGAAGCAAATGGAGTGTAGAAGAGGATGCATTGGCATTTCTTACAGATGCGGGGTTAGTTGGAAGACTCACTATGTCTCAGCAGCAGCGCTGGCCGGCAGGAGACGCTACCATACCGGAATTAGAGCATAAGCTTGGAGAATGTATGTGGTGGTTAATAATCCTGGCTGAGCGCATGGACATTGATATTGAACAAGCTGTCGAAAAATTTCTAACAAAAACCGAAGGTCTGCTTGGCGCGTAAAAAACACAACTAATTAATTTAAATAAAAATAAAGATGACAAAGATAAAAAAAGAAGCTTCAAGATTATTAATTTATGGAGCAGCAGGTTATACCGGCAGATTAATTACACAGGAAGCTGTTAAAAGAGGATTGCAATTTGAAATTGCCGGCAGGGACGAAAAAGAACTGATAGAATTGGCTAAAGAGCTAAACGTGGGGTATCATGTTTTTTCAGTAGATGACCAAAAAGGCTGGGAAAGCAGTTTATCCGGGAAAGCTTCACTGCTGAATGTTGCAGGTCCGTTTAGTGCAACTGCAGAACAGGCAATGAATGCCTGTATTGAGAATAAAGTCCATTATATTGATATTTCTGCAGAGATTGATATTTATAGACTCGCAGAAAGTAAGGACCAAGCTGCAAAAGAAGCCGGAATAATGATTATTTCAGGTGCGGGCCTATTTGTTAGTTACGATCCACTGGCAGTACATGCCGCTAGTCTGGTTAATAATCCGGTAAGGCTGCGTGCGGCTTTCAAATACTCAGGTGGTTTTACACCCGGATCTATAGCAAGCAGCGCAAATATTGTCAATGCAGGTCTATTAGTGAGAAAAGATGGGAATCTTATTAAATTAACTCAGGCAGAATCTGCATCCTTTGATTTCGGGAATGGACCCGAAGACTGCATGCTGACGCCTCTGGGTGGAACTGTATTATCTTATAAATCTACAGGAATCAAAAATATAGAAGAATATTTTCAAATGGCTCTTCCGAAAGATCTTCCAAGCAGTGAGGCGCTAAAGATAGTGGATGCGGAATTGCATAAGACTCAATATGAAGAGAAAAGTATTATCGTAGTGGAGGTACTTGATGCAGATGGCAGTATTGCAATTTCAAAGATAGAAATGCAGGCGGGTTATGCGCCAACTGTTTTTTCTGCTGTTGAAGTGGCAGTGCGAACACTTGATGGATTCACCAAGACCGGGTTTCAGTCTCCAGGTTCGGTATACGGGGAAAAGATGCTAAATGCGCTGCCTAACGTAATTATTACCGATATGGTGAATAACTGTTCTTCAATTCTTGACACGGCCCAGCTTATCTAAATAGAAGTTAGTAATTATTAATAATTCATTACGCTGGATAAAGTGGAAGCTCAAAAAAAAATAAAATACTCAATTCTCGAACTTGCTTTTATTGTGAGCGGTTCGACCATTTCGGATACCTTTAATAATAGTGTAGAACTTGCACAGCAGGCCGAAAGCATGGGCTACAGCCGATTCTGGCTTGCAGAACATCATAATACGATTACCATTGCAAGTTCCGCTACCTCAACCCTGATAGGGCACATAGCAGGAAAAACGCAAACTATCCGAGTTGGTTCCGGAGGGATAATGCTGCCGAATCATTCCCCTTTGATCGTTGCTGAACAATTTGGAACTTTAGGGATTTTGTATCCTAATCGGATTGATTTAGGCCTTGGAAGGGCTCCGGGTACCGATCAGGCCACAGCTGATGCTATTCGATCAGACCGAAGAGGGGCAGCTAACAATTTCTCAGGTGAAGTGAAGCAGTTACAAAACTACTTTTCCGATAATAATGAAAATGAAATGGTGCGCGCTATAGTGGCCGAAGGTGTTGATGTTCCGCTTTATATTTTGGGATCCAGTACAGATAGTGCTCATCTGGCTGCAAAAATGGGATTACCGTACGTTTTTGCCAGTCATTTTTCACCTGCGCAATTATTTGAAGCTCTTGATATTTACAGAAGAGAGTTTCAGCCATCTCCTTATTTGGACAAACCCTATGTCATTGCAGGAGTAAATATTGTAGTGGCGGAAACAGATGCGAAGGCAGCTGAAAATTTCACTTCACACCTTCGTTTTTTTGTTGGCGTGATAACAGGGAAAACAGAGCCATTACAGCCACCTACACCAATGACCGATGAGCTAAAGATGTTAAGGCAGCATCCTAAGGTCATGGATATGCTTAAGTATTCATTTGTTGGAAGCAGGCAGATTGTTGCGGATCAAATTAAATTTTTTATATCAGAGACTGGTGTCGATGAAATAATGGCTGTCTCTAACATCCATGAACATAAAGACAGGATTACATCATACAGCATTATATCGGATATTTTTAAAGAAATGAACCGGACTTAGTACTAAATACGTTTTTTTGACTACAACATTGGAGAAAATGGATAATCTCAACAATAAACTACTTGTCATCTTTGCAGTGTTAACGCACTGGATAAAAACAAAAAATAAAAGATAAGTATGATACAGAGATTTAAGGGTAAGGTTGGTGTAGTTACAGGCGGTGCAACAGGAATAGGATTAGCGGCAGCCAAGGCATTGGTACAAGAGGGAGCTTATGTATTTATTACCGGCAGGAGACAGGAACTTTTGGATCAGGCAGTAAATGAAATTCAAACTAATATTACCGCTGTCAAGGCAGATTCGGGAAAAAAAGAGGACATTGAAAAGCTCTTCAATATTGTAAAGCAAGAGAAGGGCTGCATAGATATACTTCTTTGCAATGCAGGTACGGGAGGATTTGGTTATCCCATTGGGGATATTACCGAGCAGCATTATAATACTGTTTTTGATACCAATATTAAAGGATCCATACTTACGGTTCAGGGAGCCCTTCCACTAATGAATGAAGGTAGTTCGATTGTTCTCACAGGTAGTATCTCTTCGGTAAAAACCTACGAAACAATGAGTGTGTACTGTGCCAGCAAGGCAGCTCTCAGCACCTTGGCACGTACTTGGGCATTGGAATTAAAAACAAGAAAAATTAGGGTAAATGTTGTAAGCCCTGGCCCGACAGATACGGCAATGCTAACGGATTTATCCCATGATCTCCAGGCGTCAATAGTCAACGGTATTCCATTAGGCAGGGCTGGCAATACAGAAGATATTACTAATGCAATTCTTTTTATGTGTTCAGCGGAAGCCAGTTTTATTACCGGAACAGAATTATTTGTTGACGGGGGAGCTGTCTTGGTTTAAGTAATCTAAGCTTTGAGGCGGAATTACCAAAAGTTTAAATAAAGCAAATCATAAATAGATACAATTATGGAAAACAAATTAAAGCCGGGAATTAACCATATAGAATTTTGGGTATCAGATTTATCAAAATCTATAAAATTTTATGATGATTTTCTTTCTGTCATTGGCTGGAAACAAATTAGTGATGTTTCTTTTTCAAATGGCTCGTTGGTCATTTATTTTATTGAGAAAAAAAATATTATAAAAACAGAGTCCCTTGGAGTCAGGCACCTATGTTTTCAGGCTACCCAAAAAGAACATGTTGATAAGGTATACAACATATTGGCAGCATCAAATGCAAAATTTATCCGGGGCCCGGTATTGATGCCGTATTCCAAGGAGTACTATACGGTAGATTTTTATGATCCCGATGGGCAGGTTTTAGAAGTAGCGCATACACCCTATTGAATGCAAATAAAAGTATTAGGCTGATGTTTTTGATCATCTTAGTACTGGATAATAAATAACATAAGTAAAATAAAAATAATATGAATAATAAAATATTAATTACAGGGGCTACAGGGAATTTAGGAGGCCTTATAGTAGCGTTATTGCTGCAAAAGACTAAAGCTGAAAATATTGCAGTAATGCTCAGAAATGATAAACATGCAGAAAAATATTCCAACATGGGGGTTGATATACGTATTGGGGATTATGATAATCAAGCGTCAATGACGCAGGCATTTAAAGGTGTTGATAAATTATATTTTATTTCCAGCCCGGATCTGGAGGCTCGTTTAGTTCAGCATAAAAATGTAGTTGAGGCTGCAAAAGAAGCAAAGGTAGGACATATAATCTACACAAGTTTTTCAAGAAAGGATCAATCTGCCGGGCATCCACTTTTCACACTTGCTCAAGGGCATTTAATTACAGAAGAAGCGATAATAGAATCAGCAATACCTTATACAATATTATTGAATAATTATTATATGGAAGTTATTCCTTTGTTTGCGGGAGAAAATATACTTAGCAGCAAAACAATTTATTTTCCGGCATTAGATGGTAAAAGTGGATTTGTTGCCAGAAAAGATATCGCAGAACTTTCAGTAGAAATCCTCGTTACTGAGGGTCATGAAAATAAGTTTTATGAAGTAAGCGGTGAAAAGGCCTATAGCTTTGAAGAGGTTGCAGAACTTATCTCTGTATCCAGCGGAATCAATATTAATTATGTATCACCAATGGATGAGGATTTTAAAAAAGCGCTGAAAGATTTTGGCGTGCCGGATTATGCAATAGAATTAAGTGTCTTATCGGCAAAGGCCATTGTGGAAGGGGAGTTTGAAAAAACATCAGATATCTTTCATAATATAATGGGGAAAAAAGCTACTAGTCTTAGTGAATTTATATCCGAAAAATATGGCGTATAGCACACAAAGAGTTTAATTAAAAATTATAAAAGATGGATATAGAAAAAATTATTGACCAATGGATTTTAGCCAGCAATAATTATGATACAGAAAAATATTTGGAATTTTACGATAATGAAGCCGTTCTGGATGATGCATCGGTAGGCAGGAAATTTGTAGGGATAAAGGGTATTCGAAATTATTTTGAAAGTTATTTTATTGGTTATCAAACGCAGACAAAAAAAGTGAATTTAAAAGTTAAAGATGATGCCAATGCCTATTTGGAGGTATTGTTTCTAGGTGATTTTCCTGAGGGGGAGATTGGCGGATTTTTTGATTTTAAGTTTGAGAATGGCAAAATTATATTCATTTCAGCAGATTTACTCTAGTACAATTATCCTAAATTCTAAAGTAAAATTAATTATAAAGGCAGTCTGTTTATTTAGGCTGCCTTTTTTATTCTTATGAATTTCAGGCTGTTAATTATTTAATGTTTTGCTCTTTATAAATAAGTAATTTCGATAGCTTCAGACGATAATCCTCGACAATTAAACAGCAGCATTCTTTCTGAAAGCACTTGGTGTAAGATTCATGTTTTTCTTGAAAAATTTGATAAAATTCGAAAGATCCTCAAATCCAAGTGACCAAGCTATTTCCATAACATTCCACTGGGTATCCTGAAGAAGTATCTTAGCTTCCTTTATTATCCGATCTGCAATTAGCTGTGTTGTAGTTTTATCAGTAACCTGTTTTAAAGAACGGTTAAGGTGGTTTACATGTACAGATAATGCCTCGGAAAATTCTAGAGGATGTCGTAAAATCATTCTATGAGAAGGGCTTAATATTGGAAATTGGCCCTCAAGGAGTTCCTTAAAATACGCCGTAATACGAATTGAACTGTTAGATTCCCTGATTTGCAGATGAGTGGCCGGGCGAATTTTCAGCGCATCAAGGATTATTTGCAATACCCTGTTTCTTAACATATCATACTTGTAAATAAAATCAAGTTTTATTTCCTGTTCCATCTCCCTAAACAGCTGTGTGAATGAATTCATTTGAGAAGCAGTTATTTCTGTAAGCGGTGAGACTTCCGGATCGAAAACGGGATAATTGGTAATATTGATAAACTGGTCAAAAAAGTCGCTTGTAAATATGCATAGATAGCCGGAATGCTGCCTGCCAAATTGTTCAAAGCGGTACACCATATTGGGCCGGGAGAAGAGAATGGCATACTCTTTAAATTCAAGTACTTTATCTGCATAACAAACACGGTTATGACCATGGTGAATACTTATTTTAAAGATTCCCTTTGTGTTATAGGGTTGGCAGGTAAAATTTTGTTCATTAGCAGGAACAGGTATTACCTTGAAGAAGCTGGCCTTTTCCTGGTTTATAATTTCACTCTTGTTTTGTGTAATTGATAAGTCTTGTGTACGCATTGCTGATGTTCTTGAAACGATTGTTTCAAAATTACATAAAAAAAGAGTTCAGTCATAGCGAAAAAGCTAAAACTATACAGCTTGTGCATAGTTTTAGCTTCAAAATTTGTGTGGTAATATTATACTTTTAGAAAAAGAAAACCTTTATCTTAATTATTTACCATCATGGCTGTTTTTTACAGTGTCGATGTAATGAAAGATAGGGTATTTCTGCCACTGATAATAATTCGCAGTCTTTTCTTTTAGATGCCGGTAAGCACAGTTGAGTCGCCTGTACGCCAGACGTTGTCGATAATTACGTGCTGGATGACCCAAATATCTCCCTGTCTTGCTAATTGTACGTCATAACGATTTTTCATAAGATAGTGACGCGTGTGATCATTTGCAGGTACGTGCTGCGCTTCCACCAGGGCATCCAGTGTAGCCTTGTCACCGTCAATGCTCACTCTTGGATTGCTTAGAGAATGAGTGGTATCGATTTGGTCCAGAGATCCCATTAAAGCTTCAACGATAGTTTCTCGTCCTTCCAGCACTGGATACTCAAAACCCGCTTTTTTTCCTGCAGGTCGAAAATCAGATACTGCATCTGTTGCAAAGGCAGATAAAAGAAGATCTTTGTTTCGCAAGTCAAGCCCTGCGGCAAATCTGTAGAGTGCCTCAACTACTGCTAGCTTATCTATATTTTCCTGAATTTTTGTAGATTGGATTTCCATTGTATTAAATTTTAAAATTAACTCTGCAAATTTCGGTATTAGCTAATCGAAAGAATGGGCATTTTCAAACCATTAATCTGCAAAATCAAACAATACATTTGTACTAACTTTTGAAATTACTATTGTTAAAAATAGAAAATATAAAAATTGCAAAATAGAGTTATTTTAGACAAGGAAATTCCTTCTTAATTATTGGTGTTTTGTGTTAATTAATGCTGCTTCGAACCTAAATTCTATAAGGCTTGTTTTTTGCGGAATATCCGGTTTTCAAAAATACCATGTGCCATTATTTTGCCACAAGCTTAGAATGGCGAAGTATCTTAAACTGCCATTAAGTTTTTGTGGCAAAAAAGGTATCCACTCCAAATAGTATGTGCCACGATTTTGCCACAAATTTTAGATTAATGTTTTTTATAGCATTTTTGGTGTTAGTAATCATTCGAACTTGATCTTTTAAGTATTTGTTTAACAGTGTTGTAGTTTGTTTCTTGAAACTAGATGCACCGATTCTGCACCTAAATTCAAATTAATACTCTATTAATATTTTATCTTCCATAAGTTTTCTAAAAGTTTCGAACCTAAATTTGGGACACCTTGATTTTGCTGTTTTTTCATTTTTAAAAAACGCCGTGTGCCAAGATTCTACCATAAAACTTGGAATACTTTACTTTTTTAAGTTTATATATAAAATAGGTTAGATTTTAGGGCTCTAATTTTACTTTTCAATTTCTATTTTGGTTGTACCTGGAATCATTTTGCTCTGCTTGATGATCAAAATTTGATTTATGGAAAGGTAATTCAAAATTTTGCTTTTATAATTCCAGTGGATTGTAAAAGCTGGACTTTTTTTATGTCTTTTTACACTATTTAAATTAGAATGGAGGAAATATAAGCACAGGCGGTTATTGGATGGTAAAAGCTTCATTCAATCCTACTTTGTTTCAAAAAGGCTTGGGATAAAGATGGCTTTTTCTAACGGCTTGGCAATGCGATAAGAATCGCGTCACAAATGTCTTAGTTTGGTTTTGCCCGATAAATTATAGTTTACAGGTTGGTTCCCAAGGTCCAATAAAAAAAGCGTTAGGAATAACGGTCTTTTTATTGGTGTAAAATCTTCAGTATATTAAAATTTCGCTTAGAAGGTTTAGCATTGCCTGTGGTACTCTGACCGGGCTCATTTCTGGTAATTTCATCTTCCTGAAGCTCGTCACTTTCAAGCTGTCCAATTTCGAATTCCTTCCTTACTGGATTATCCTTTTCGGGCGCTATGGTCTCAAAGGATGCGCTTTTAGCTTCATTGCTTTTGTGAATATCAATATCAGTTTCAAACCCCTTTAAAGGGTCATTCTCTATTAGATCCTTTTCTATGTCCTTGCGGTTATGTCTTTGGGGCTTTGATTTGGTTTTGGGAATTACGGTGGTCCTTGTCGTAATTTTTGGTTGTATCTTTTTGGGTTTGATATTATTTTTTTGGAGCTTTTTCCCGCTATCCGTTGCAATCTTTTGCGCCGAACACCGGCACAAAAGGATTTTCACTGCACACGAGCGAAGCGAACTTGCGAAGCAATCGGGGCTCTAGGGCAGGACCATGCTATTGTTTTGCTGTAATACAAAATATAAAAGCTTATCGATTTAATTTTTTAATTCCATTAACTTGAAAATACGAAAATTGACTAAATCCGTTGTGGCTGTTGTATGCTGTTTTTTTATTTTAACTTTTCCATATTTTCTTATCATATTGATAATATTCTGTGAATGTAGTTTTTTCAATCTCACTAATTTTCTGATCTCTGAATGACTACAATATTTTGTTAGATATTAATTATAAAGCATTGGCGGTCATCCCTCCATCCACAATAATGTTTTGACCCGTTATATAGGATGATGCCTGCATGGCCAAAAAAGCAATTGTAGTTGCCATTTCTTTTGGTTTTGCGACTCTTTTTAACGGAGTTCTTGAAATCACGTGAGTTATTTTCTCTTTATCATGGAGCAGGTTTTCAGTTAAAGGAGTCTCTGTAAACCAAGGCGAAACTGAATTGACACGAATACCCTGTGAAGCCCATTCTACGGACAAGTTCCTTGTCAGTTGTAATATTCCAGCTTTTGAAATACCATAGGGAGAACCAGTTTTAACATCTAAAAGACCAGCAACTGAAGCAACGTTGACAATAGAAGGGTAGGAGGATTTTAGAAGAAGCGGATAAAAAGTTTTACTGATCATAAAGGGCGCCTTAATGTTGGTATCCATTACAAACTGATACTGCTCTTCGGAGTATTCTACCGTTGGTTTTCGAATGTTTGTACCGGCGTTATTTACTAAAACGTCTAATTTTCCCCATGTTGTTTGTATTCGTTCCTTAACTTTTTCAACAGCTTCTTTATTTGTTACATCGGCAATAATGCCCTGTACATTTTTATATTTTAAGCTTAATTCTTTTTCCAGTTTTTCAATTTCCTCTTTATTGCGGGCAGTAAAAATGACATTTGCCCCTAATTCTAAAAATAATTCAACGGTTGCTTTCCCAATTCCTTTGCTGCCGCCGGTAACCAGAACATTATAATTTTTTAAAGTGAACATATTTGCATTCATTTTTTTTTAATTTACATAGTTAAAGATAATTTATGTGTCCCATTACAGACCTATTAGAATATAATCCACAAAGCAGGCATTTGATGCCTGCTTTGTGGACAAATCTTTATTTAAGCAAATCGGCTAATGGCACATTTACCACTTTAAAAGGCAGCACGGGAGGTGTATTTATTTTTCCGTCTTTATCGTCTATAATGTGATTTAGCTGGCTGTTAACCGTGTAAAGCTTACCGTTGCGAATGGCTGAAGCTGTTGGCCTGTCATACACGCTTTGGTACTTATCTCTGATTTGAAGTGTAGCAGTAGAATAATCGTTATTGAAAGCTGCTGTAAAAATAGCCCCTGCACTGGAATATACGTTGACCATTAGAAGTTGGCCTTTGTAAAAAAACATGCCGTCTGAACCTGAAAAGGAATTTGCCGCCTGGTCGTCTTTAAGCTTTATTGAAGATACTTTTTTTGTAGATAAATCGACTCTTACCAATGTTCCGCCGCCTTTTATTGTTCTGTTCATTACAGAGGCAATAAGGTATTTGTTATCGGGTGTGATGGTGAGTCCATTTAATCCAAACGGCTGATCGGCAGAGGGATTTTTCAGCAGTTCATCTGTTACAAATACATCGGCATTAGTGGATTCAAATGTAGCTGACCAGATTTTTGGACCAAAGGTATCAGACACATATACTTTTCCATTAGGATCCATTGTAACTTCATTAAAAAATGCGCCTTGGATGAATTTTTCCGGAATTGTTTTTAATAATTTGCCTGTCGTGTAGTCAAAAACCTTGAACTGGCTTCCGGGATTACCGCTTTCTGTCTTGAAATTGAAGTTGGCCACCCAAAGTCTGTTGTTTTCGGTATCAAGATGAAAACCAACGGCGATTACCATCCCGTTTTCTCCGGGTTTACTAAAATTTGAAACTTTATTATCTTTGTCAATTCGCTGAATTGAACCATCACCAAAACCACCTACCAGTAGATCATTATTGGGTAAGGTAATGATCCCTTCGGGAAAAACTGAGCTGCCATCCAGCGCAATATAATTTGCATCCTTGTCTTTTTGATTTGCCTGACCATACATTTCGTTTAAAAATAATAGGGATAAAAACAAACCTGTTACTATATATGTTTTACTATTTTTCATTTGATTATTTTTTTAAGTTTTTGATTAAGTTTGCCGTAGCGATAGGTTCCGGGCGAAAACGATAGTCCGGATCTACAAACACATCCAGTATTTTGCCGTCTTGCCCTATTACAAATCGGGCAGGAATAGGAAGTTCCCAAGCAGAGCCTCCGTTGATTTGCTGGATATTATTATTGAACCTTCCCTGATATAAATCTTTTAAGTACTGTGGAAATTCATAAACAAGTCCAAATGCCTTTCCTGTTTTGTTATCGTCATCGACAAGTAAGCTGTACTTTAAATGCAGTTCGTTGGCTTGTTTTTGGGTTCTTTCTAGGCTCTGAGGCGAGAGTACCACAAGGTCCGCTTTATTTTCCTGAAATTGGGGATAAAATGTATTTAATGCTTTTATTTCTTCGACACAATACGGACACCAGCTTCCTCTGTAAAAGCTAACAACCAAAGGCCCCTTTTTCAATAATTCGACTGATGAAATGATTTCTGAATTTTGATTCTGAAGATTAAATTCGGGTGCCTGATCTCCTTTTTTTAAAACTTTATTTAAGGCACCTGACCCGCGAAGAAATTCAATGTGTCTTTCCATTGTTTCATTTTCAGCAGCTGTTAATTTAGCCCCCCAGAAATCTCTGTGTTTTTTTAGGCGTGTTTCAAGGTATAAATTTTCGATATTTTCCATGATTATAGATTTAAAGTTAATTATAGCTGGTCAGCTATAGGGAAGTCAATTTCAAGCTGCGTTAGGTTGTGGATGTAGTTGCTGATGATTTTGTCGCCAACTACCATAATCACATCGATCATATTAGACTCGGTATAACCAGCTTCGAATAATTCAGAAACCGCTTTTTGGGAAGCTTTACCGCGATTTTCTACAACAGATGAGGTGAATTTTGCCAGAGCATCCAGTTTGTTGTCAAACAAAGCTTTACCGCTTCGTATTTCTAAAACTTCCTGATCTGAAAAACCATTCATTTTACCTAATACGGTATGTGCAGACTGGCAGTAAAGGCATCCGTTAATTTGGCTGGTAACCAAATTGATAACTTCTCTTTCTTTTGATTTTAGTGTGCTTTTGCGATTTTGAAATCCAAGGTAATCTGCCAAAGCGGTATCGTTTTTGCCAAAGTAGGCATAGAGGTTGGGAACGAAGCCAAGGCCTTTTTGAAGATTGTCAAAAATACTTTGGTTATTTACAGTGACCTGGTCACGAGTTGGAACTGCGAAAGTTCTGTTTGCTTTTGTATTCATATACTTTGTAATAATTGTTTGTCATTATTGACTTTACAAAGTTGCGCCAAAGGCTGCCCTGATTACAATCAACTAGATTAGTAAATAAACCCAAACTGTAGTAATAAAAAATGTGAAACTAGTTTAACTTTTTTTGGAAACCCTTGATTTTCTGAGCTTTGATAGATATTGGGTTGTCATTCCTAAAAAAGAAGCCAATGTATATTGAGGGACACGAGAGGCTATGGAAGGGTATTTTTCTTCAAATTCCTCATATCGCTCCTCAGCTGTTTTGGTAAGATTACTGATAAGCCTTCTTTGCATTCCGGCAAACGAGCGTTCCGCCATAATTCTGAAGAATGTTTCAAATTTATGATTGCTGAGTTTTAATTTCTGTTCACTTTCAAAATCAATCTGAAGGATGATACTGTCTTCCATAGCCATTACAAACATCGATGCTGGTTTTTGAAAAATGTATCCGTTATAATCTGAAATCCACCAGTCTTCAACTGCAAACTGAATGGTATGCTCTTCACCCTGATCTGCTACCACATAGGCTCTGAAAGCACCCTGAACCACAAAATTTCGATACTTGGGAACAAAATCAGGCTGGATAATAAATTGTCTTTTCTTTACTTTGGTTATTTTGAAGCAGGATAGAAATTCCCTCACTTCATCTTCACTGAGCGAAATTCTTTTAATGATATGATCTGAGAGCCATTGAAATTGATCCATAATTGATTCTTAAAAAAGCGTTATTGACTGCTGTTGTATGATTTGTCAGGTTATGGTCCAAAAATAGAAATGGTCCCACTGTAGTGATTACCTGAAAAAAATAAGCAATACTCCCTTGCTTTGCCGGTATAAAGGTAATAAAAACAAGTGTTATCCGTTTATTTTCTCCATATGGTACTGTCGTAGCCATTTTTCCATTTTCAGCAGCAGCTCAACTTCTTTGGGGTCGCCTGTGGGATCTGAAAGTCCTGTGATAGTGCGGCTGTAATTGAATTTTTTGTCCTCAAAACGGCAGGTAAACCTTGGGAGCTCATTGTGGGAAACCATCCAGCTGCCCTGGTCTGTTTTTTTTATGTCAAACTTTTTCATATCTCATGCCAGTTTCAGCTAGCGGCAATTTTAAATCTGCTGTGAAAAAACAAAATTAGCGGTTTTATTTTTATGGCTGTCCATTTCGTGTTAAGTTAGCAGCAATAGCGTTGTCTGTTTTTTACTAAAGCGGTAAATTTGCAGTATGGAGGAATCGAAGAAAATATTCAAGGGATAGTATCTATGGATTGAAGAAGGCCTGTAAAAACCGTTTAATAACGGTTTTTACAGGCGTCGATCTGAATGCATTAAAATTTTTCTGGGAAGGTTTGCTATTGCCCGGTGCAGCACTCGTTTCATCCCTGGTGCTTTCATCTTCCTGAAGCTGCTCATTGCCAAGCTGGCCGATTTCGAATTCCTTCCTTACCCGATTCTCCTTTTCGGGCGCTATGGTCTCCTCAAAGGAATCATTTTCATCCTCATCGCTCCTCTGGTTATCCATATCAGTTTCAAACCCCTTTGGATGGGTCATTCTCTATAAGGTCCTTTTCTATGTCCTTCCCGTTATGTCTTTGGGGCCGCTTTGGGGTTCCTTTTAAGGGTTCTGCGGGTCATAGGGGCCGGGTGTTTTTGGCTGCGTGTTTTGGGTCTTTGATTAGGTTTTGGGAATTACGGTCTTCATGATCGTAATTTTTGGTTGTATGGGAATTTTTTGTTTTATTTTTTGGATTAGATTATTGCTGTTTTTTTTTTTAAAGGAGGGTCGCGGGGCAGGTTGGGCGGTATGGGAGTGCTTGTCTTCTTTTGTACTTTGTGATTTGTTATCAGGGTTGTATGTAATATTATTTTTTGGAGCTTTTTCCCGCTATCCGTTGCAATCTTTTGTGCCGAACCCCGGCACAAAAGGATTTCCACTGCTATCGGGGCTAGGGCTGCGGCGGGGCAAATTTTATCTTTAGAGAATGTAAATTTGAACCCAATTGTTGTATTCTAATTTTATTTGACAAAGTTTAGAAACAGGTATTTATACTGGATGTGCTTTTTTAATTAAAAACTAATTTGCCATTTTAAAATTTGCCATTATGGAAAACCGTAATACAAAATAAAAGGAGTTTTATATGTTTGGTGAAAAAAGGAAAACAGTTAACAAAATAGATATCGTGAATTCTAATATATAAATTAATTAAGAATGGCAACAACAGTCAATTATGCTTTCGATACTTTTATGAAGAATATTATTCGTTTAGACAATGATCGCAATAATGTAGCAAAGAAAAGTAAAAATACTTTGGTTACGGAAATAGAAAAGTTCCCCAATGATGGGAAATTTTTAGACTTCTATACTGATTATATGAGTATTGATTACGGTTCTTTTTCCCGCAAGACAAAAATAAGGCCTTTGGATGACATTGATTTAATGATTGTTTTGCACGCAAAAGGTAATTGGAGAGAAGAAATTGAAGGAGGTTATAGAATTCGTGTCCAACAAGAAGCTAAAAAACAATTGGCACTCTGTAATCCTGGAACTGATGTACTCAATTCTATAAAGGTTATTAATAAATTTAAAGAATATTTAGCAAATGTTCACTTCTACAAGAAAGCTGATATTAAAAGAAATCAAGAAGCCGTAACATTAGAGCTAAACTCCTACGAATGGGTATATGATATTGTTCCATGCTTTCTAACAGCACCTAATCTCGGTAACACATTTTTTCTTATCCCAGATGGAAGTGGAAATTGGAAAGCTACTGATCCTCGAATTGATAAGGAAAGAACTTTAAGTATAAATAATAAACAGCAAATCTCCGTCCTTGATATGATCAGAATTATGAAATACTGGACTAAACGCCGTACAGCATCTACGATGGGATCATATTTCCTTGAGTGTATGATTTTGAATTATTATGATACTGTAAATGTTACTAGTACTATATACATTGACAGGGAATTACCTAATTTGTTTGCATATGTATATAATCAAATACACAAAAGTTTGTATGACCCCAAAGGATTTCAAGGTGACTTAAATACACTAAATTTGACCGAAAGAAATTCGATCCAAGAAAGAGCTGAACTTGATTATAACCGATCTAAAGAAGCAATTGATTTTGAAACTAACGGAAAGCAAAAGGAATCCATCGAAAAGTGGAGAGAAATTTTTGGTCCTGAATTTCCAACTTATACCAATTAAAAAATGAATAGTATAAAAGAAAATCAGGAATTGCCTCAAAATTTACTATTATTGAAAGCACAAAGGGTGATATATGCTACAGCAAAAAAAATATATCGATGGCAACTTACTGTCACAATTATTATAGTAGTCATTTTAAACTTTCTGAAGCTAACTCAAAAAGACTTTACAGATATTGACTTAACGCCTTATATAGCCTTAGCTTCTGTTTCTATAACTTTATTTGATTTACTTTTTTTATCAGGCTATTTATCAAAGTTTAAAACAAACGGTGCAAAAGTTCAAGAATTATTTGACTGCCGTATATACAACATGGAATGGAATGAAACAAATAGTGGGGATATGCCGGAAAACTGGGTTATAGAAGAAGCTGAAAAGAATTATGTCCACAATCCCAAAGCGCCTGTGACAAATTGGTATCACATTGATCTTGATGGTCTAAAACATGAGGAGGCAATACTCCGCTGTCAAGAGACAAATTTGGAATATGATCGAAAGTTGAGATTTCATTTCAAAAATGATTGTATAATAATATGTTTAGTCATTGTCGTCTGTTCTTTTATCATAGCGACAATAGTTAATGCTTCATTAAAAGGTTACTTAACTAATTTTATTGCACCTACTTTACCTTTAATTGTAATTTTAATAAAATTAATTTTAGACAATCAAAAAGCAGTTAAATCATTGGAAGAAGTACGGAAAGCAGCTAGAAAACTTCGTAACTCAGAGAATCCCTCAATGAATCAGTTGCGACAAGTGCAGGATAAGTTGTATTGTAGTAGAAAGGACAGCACGTTGATACCTGAGAATTATTATCAATATAGAAGAACAAAACTGGAAGAATCAACAAAAAGTAATGTTGCAAAACAATTGTAAATACCATTTATAAATAAGTTAAGCTTATATAAAAATGAATATAGTGAAATGAACTATCTACTAGAATTTATCATATGACATAATTTTAGAAAGGACGGTAATAGTCATTTTTAAATTTAACATATTTAATTTGACGAAATTTATTTTTGATTCCATTAAATTTTAATAATTAAATTTACAACAAACTATTTGGGTATGGCAGATAATAACCTTATCGAAACTTTAATAATTTTTCACCTTACATATCCTAAAAATTCTTATAAAGTCAATGAATTGAGGGATGCATCAGAGCTTTTAAAAATTAATATTGTAAAAGAGAATGCAAATCATGATCTAGAGGTTAACTATGAATCGGATATCTTCCATAAAACCTTAATGAATATTGCATCTTTAGAACTTAAAAAAAGCATACCTGATGATATAGAGCTTGCGTTTCTCTATTGTAAAGAATTTGAAAAACATATAAGAGTAAAGTTTAAAAATGAAGGATATAGCACTATCTATAACCATCTTTTTAAAGCGGTAAAAATTAACTGCTTGAAAGTTATCAGTAATGAAAATAATATTTATCATTTTCTTATAAATCTTTATGACATCCCTAGCCGTCCGAAAGTGCTAAAGAATTTTGAAGAAATATACTTTTCATTTTTATTATCTTCAAACTACGCACCAGAGATAGTTTATAACTCATGTTGTGCGGCCTATATTGATAAGAGTAAAAACAATAGAAATACGTATCACGTAACAAAATATCTCACTGAAATAACTGCTATAAAAACTGATTTGGCAAATAAAATTTATTTATATGGGATTTCAAATGATATTGTTAAATATCCTAGTTTTGCTTCTAACTTATTGATTGGACTCCACAATGCTAATGACAAAAAAGCTTTTAACCTAGCTTTTGATTTGCTTCAATTAAGTATTCCGGAAGGACTAAAAGCATTTCGAGGCTTTGACATTGATACTTCGTTAAATGTTGAGAAAATATACGATGCAATAAGTCCACTATTAGTAGAAACAACTGAAATAGCAGATCTGAAAAGTTCTTTATTATGTCATATTATTCATCATAAAAACACACCAAATTATATCATTGAAAAAGGATTTGATCAAATTTCTTTTTTAGTTAAATCGCAAAATTTTGAAATTGCGAGAGCTGTAATTTTAAATGTGCAATATTGCATTAGGGACTATGAGGATACAAAGTATAACATATTGATTGCCTATTTGGGTAATACAAAAGACTTTTCAGTTCTTGGTGATTTCTTCTACGAATTTAATGATGTACAGTATTTTTTTCATATGCTGATTACTAATTATCGAGCAGTTGGCTTTAAAGCATCAGTTAATCGATTTGAACAAACAATCCTTCGATTCTGGCGAAAAAATCAAGAACAAATGGAAGCGTATATTCTTAACTTGTTTCGACATAAGGGGTTGGGATTACTTGGAATCAAGGTAATACTATCAGCAGGGTCTCCGTTAAAAGTTGATTTCCTAAAATTAGAAGAAGAATTTCAAAATAATGCTATTGAAAGTATCTGTAATTATCCGCATTCCCTAGACAAACTTGTTACAACCTTGTTAAATTTCAGAAACTCTAAATTTGCCCAAGTAAACAAGAACCTGGAACTTCAACTCGCGGATCTAATTTTTACTACCTATCATGAGTCTCTGTATGAACTAATCGAAAAGAAACTTGATATAAGAAAGGATAAAAAATTTCTGGAGCCTTTAAAGAAAGCTTTACTTGAATATCAGGCTTTGAAAAAAAGAAAGGCCATAAAAGATTTAGATCCGTTTGAAAATGAACGGAACCTTATAGATCTATATTATAGACTTGAGCATGAGAATAATGCCAAAATAATGAAAACAAGTAGCGAAGAGGATCGCTTTTTTACCACGGTAAAAATAGTAAGAGGGAACGCATGGAAGGTCGATGAAAGAGAAGAAGTATTACCAATGCAGATAATTGAAAGCAGGTCTATGATTGATAGTAGAGCATACAAGAATCCAATCGCTTACGAGCAAAACCTTGATAACTTTTAAGAAATGGATATTAAAAATATTATAGTTAAAGAGTATCTGGAATCACTTACTGAAAAAGATGAATTAAATCATATATTTCCGATACTTTTAGAGTCAATGGGATTCAATATTCTATCGAAGCCTACAGAATATCTAGGTTTGCAAGAATATGGAAAAGATATTGTTGCTGTAGGACTTGATGATGATAACATTAAAAAAAGATTTTATTTTGAATTGAAGGGCGGTTCAGACAGGCATATAACCGAATCAAATTTTTATTCCTCGGATGGTATTCATAATTCAATTATTCAGGCATCTTATAATAAATATACATCTGCTTTTCCAAAATTTGAAAAACTACCACTTAAAATTGTTATTGTCCATAATGGAATTATAAAAGGAAATGTTCAGGGAACCTTAGAGGAGTTTTTTATTACAATGCAGTCAAAACTTGATAATGTGGCATTTGATCGTTGGGATATATCACGACTTACTATTCTTTTTTCTGAAAAACTTTTTGGCGCACATTTGCTGACGGATCCGCAAACAACAAGATTATTTAATCGCGTATTAGTTAATTTAAATGTCACTGATGGTATATCAGGCGACTACGTTGAACTGCTTAATGTCATTTTAGCAAAAGAGAAATGGGAAAAAAAGAAACAGATATCCCGAAAATGGAAATTACTTTTTGAAAGTTTAAAACTTATTGGTTTTATAATATATACCGAGGCAAAAGAATATGATAATTTAGAAATTGCAAAGCGCTATTTAGCGCATCTTGTAATTAAATTTTGGCACTGGATTCTAAAGAATAAGCAAGAGGAAAATAAACAGATTATAAAATATTTTGATCAAGTTCTTTTATTATATCTAAAAGTACTGGGAGAATTTACCCGTAAAACATTGCCAATTGCGACTCTAAAAGACGGACTTTATTCCGAAAACGGAGGGCGATATGAAGAAATCGGCTATACCAAAAGAACTTTGGAATATCTAAATTACCTGTGTTTTTTAATCAATGTTGAGCGATCAGTAGGAAATGGGAAAAATGATGCTCATATGGCGCAGGAACTAGTTAACGTAATTAATGCAAATAGTGTTTCCTCGCGTTCTTTATTGGATATTCATTCTATACCTATTGTAAGTGTTTTGAGTTTATTTATAAGCTTTAATAAAATTGAGAGCGCAAGGAATTATCTTATGAATGTTGTAGATAATCTAATTAATTCAAAAGAACAGCGTAATTTTCTGCCAGATGCCAATAATAGTATAGAAAATGTAATAAGATATACTGTAACGGATATGAAACCAGTATATTATGAAGATAGCACATCACTCTTAATAGGAGTCTTATTTGAATTTTTGTATTATTTGGATATGGAAAAGCAATATTTGCTTTTGCGGGATTTCGTTACTAAATATAAAATTGAGATTGGTGTTTTTGTACCATTTCATGGAACAAATTCCTCATCAAAGCATCTCATTGCAGACAAAGAAAATGACCTCGAAGAACAATTATTTTCTCGTTCGTTCAGAGACGGTTATCAATCTCAATTATCTTTAACAAAAAACTTTGATAAGACTTTAAATTTTGAGGATTTTAAATTAAAAATTAAAAAGAAAGAAAAAGAATTTGAATATACATATAGAACCGATAAAGCGGGATATTCCTTTTTAAGGGATTTAGCACATATTTATTTTCAAACTCCATTTTTTCCTGATAAATGGAGAATTAATAATTTATAAATGTGAATCAAAGCATAACAACAATGCTGCGCTATGTGGAACTAAATTAAGCGCATTCTTTGGATTTGCCATTCGAGCGAAGTGAACAGATATCCCATCCCAAATACAAAATCTGCTTCAAATTTATAGTAATATCCAAATTGCTTGTAACGTGTGTATTAGCATTGCTTATATGTTTTCAAATAGATTCAATTCTGTTTCTAATTTTGGACTATGGTTATAGATATTTTGACAAAATAAAAATTTGAATTCAGCAATTTTAATTTGAGGAATTTGATCGAAAAGATATTTTGACATTGACCAAAATTCAAGTCTTAGTGTTACTAAATCACTTAGTTCTTTGAAAATTTCTTTTTTATTTTCTGATTTCATTTTTTTAATAAAATTGTTTGTCCACTCGCAAGGATAATCTTTATGAAAACCAACTATTGCATAACTTTCATTTTCTTTCGGAAAAACATTTATAAAAGATGTGGGCATAATTTGTTTCTCTTCTCTCCACTTTTTATAATTAGAATTTTTGGGAATGTTTAACTCTCCAATATTTAGAGGAACTGAAATACATAATTCTATTTTTGGAATTTTTATAGTTTCAAAATAAAATGAATCTGAATTTTCAGAAATTATATTTTTCTCTAACTCAGTTTTAAATAAGTTAAGATTTTCAATACCATCATTATATCCATGAATTAAAGATTCAACTAATGGCAAAAATGCAGAAGGAAAATAAGGTTTTAATTCAATAATCCATTCGGTTGCAATTTCTTTCCGTCTAATTTCCTGACATAATCCACGATAACAAAAAAGTGCTTGTTGATTATTATCGTAGAAATTTAAGGTAGACTCTGTTTCTATTGATTTAAAAACATTAGAGTCATGTTTAGCACAAAAGCCTTGAAAAGTATATACATCATTTATCCCAACTAATTTAAAATCAGAAAATCCTTTTTCATTCATTTCAAAGGGATTGGCAGGCACCATTTGAATTAAATGATTATTCTCAGATATTTCACGAAGAATTCCATTTTTTTGTAAAACATGGGATTTGATTGTTTTGTGCGTGCAGTTTGTAAACATGCAATTTCTTTCTTTCTTTTCAGATTTTCTTCTAGCTTCTAAAACTGCTTTTTTCATGTTTTTGGTGGATTTATTGCGAAACGAAAACGCGGTTTTCACCACATAATTCGCTGCCTCGGTATACGCATGCTATTAGCCTTGCTTATTTTGTCAATTCGTTGAAATTTATATAAATATTTCCGGTCTCACTTGCTTTTCTTCTTTTTTTAAATAGTAAATCATTTAATGATATTCTATTGTCAAGAATTGAAAGTAAATCAATTCCGTCCATTATTATTATAGATTTGAAGTCGCTTGAAATTGCTTCTTTGGTAACTCCGTCTATAGAAATTAATAATCCTGCTGCATTTTTGAATTTTGTTTCAACTTTATAGCAGAATGTAGCTAAATCACTTCTGTTTACTTCTGTTGCCCACTTTGCTTCTAATAAATAATCTGTATTTTGAAATGTAAACGCTCCATCTATTTGTTCACCGTGAATTTTAAATGAGCCTTTAGGTTCAAGATCAAATAAAAGGAATATTTTGTACAGAAACTTTTCAAGTTGAAATCCTCGTTGATTGAAATTTGGATTAGTGGCTATTATATTAAATTCATTTTTAAGTTCATATAGTTCTTGCTCAAGCGATAAAGCTTTTTTTGTCTTTAAATCAGCCACAGCTTTCCTTAATTTAGCTTCTTCTTGTTCTTTTGTTATTTGTATAAAACCTTTACTTAAAGTTCTTAATCTATTTACTGCTTCTTTCGCTTTTTTTGTTTTCGTTCCGTCTTCATCCCAGTATGTTAGATTGCCAAAATCGTTAAAGTCAGTTACAGCTAAAATTAAGTTTATGAGATCGGATTCATAAATATCAATCCGATTAGTCATTCTTGTTATAAGTTCTTTTACAATTTCTCTTTTAGTTAGTGACCAATTTATGGTAGAAACAATTGCAGAATTATCAATTGTTAACTTTATAAATTGTTGTAAATCCTCTTTTTTCCAATAAATAACTGACAACGCTTCTTTGACTGCTGAGATTGCTTCTGCTGATATTTTCTTGTTTGTAAGTTTCATATATGTTGTTGAATTTTAGCAGTTTTGGTAGTATGGCTTATAACGTTCTACGGCTAGGTCTAATAGCGGCAAGTTAGCGAAAAATGCTACAAGAAGTTGTGAAGTTCAAAGTTTTTCCCTAGAAAAGATAAAAAAAGACTAATATGCGAAACCGCTTTTATGCGGTGTTGATTTTTTACCACTCACTTTTCATCAAAGATTTTACTGCCAAATTTGCCAAGCTAACTCCCAAATTTAAATGATATTCTATTTCATCTTTCCAGTTTTCAGACAAACTCATTATTGCAATTTCTTTAATACTCATGTCATTGTTTAAATGACTGAATTCTTGTTTAAATATTTCTACATATTTATTTCGATCAGGAACTAGCATTAATATAGATTTCGAGTATTCTCGATGGTTATTTATGAAAGTCGGACAGAAAAGAATTGTATTTAGAATTCCACTTCTACTATTCATTAAATCCTTTAACTCTTCAAAGTTGTCTGTAAATTCACAATTACTTGAAGTCATTAATAATCCCCAAGACAAGTAGTGTTCAAAAATAAATTCTTCTTTTATATTTAATTTTTTAATAATTCCAATTGCAATATCAAGAATATATTTTTGGGCACTTATGTTGCCCTCAAAGAGAAAAAATGCAAGTGCAATATAAAATGGTACATGGTCTTGAATAAAAACATCATAGTCATAATTTAATCCTGGTAAATATTCAATTTTCCTAAATGTTTCAGTTTTCTGAGCTTCAATTAGTAAGTTGTTAAAATCAAAGTAATTATCTTCATTTTCATATTGTGAAAATAATAAACCTAAATTGATAAATTCAGATACTATACTTGCAGAGTAATTCTCATAACTCAGATTGAATGGTGGTTTGTCCTTAAAATATCTGTATATGAATTTCAAATATTGCTCTTGAAATGACTCGTCAAGAGAAGCAATATCAGCATATACCTGACCAATTCTGTAAAACTGGTTTTCATGCATTAATTTTTCAACATTCTTTAGAAATCCTTCGAATTCAATTTCTGATTTTATTTCTTCATAGCCGTTTATTAGTCTTAAAATATAACCTAAGTTTATTTCATTATGAATTCTTCTGTGTTGAGATATAATTTTTATTAACAAATTTTCAATATCTGCATTGTTTATTCTAAAGATGTCATAATTATGTTTGCCGAAAAGTCCAAGTAGGTCATTATATTTTTCTGAGTTTTCCGCTCCATCGATTATTATATGAAAAAAGAAAAGCGGTTTTTCAAAGACTTTACTGTCTTTTCCGAAAATTTTTGCTGGGTTATTAGCAATTGAATTATTGCTTGAACTTTCAATTTCAAATATGAAAAGTGGAAATTTATTCTCTTTATCATTAAACCATGCAATATCAATTGCTTGACTTCCAAATGAATTTTCACTCATCGGATATTCTGTATCAGTATGATAATATAACACATTTCCTAAGTCAATGAGGAAATCAAATAATTTTAAACTTGTTGCTGTCGAATGTTTACCCATTTTTTTTTCCTTTGTTCTTCCATACCACATTACTTGCCGTAGCTTGATGCAGTAGTGAAGCCATCTGACTGATTATTGTCTGTTAAATATAAATTTTAGTGAAGAAAAAGCTTCAAGGCAATCAAGCAATCTAAATATTGCTTTAGCTATTAGCGACAGTATTAATTCACTAAATAACCTACTGTCATTGGATTTTCATGGAATATTAATTTTATTCGATCTTGATTACATCGCTGCTCATATTCGTGTAATAAATCATTTCTTCTATCTTCTGTTGGATTTCCAAAAACTAACAAGATTCCTCTATAATACCCATTTTCTAAATCTAACATACAATTTATTGTCCTTATATCTTTTAGAAAGCCCGTGTTTACATTATGTGTTGTTGCTCCAGTAAAAGTTTTTACCTCAATAATTGTATGGTTATCTTCCGGCCCCATACTTCCAGGTCTGTGAAGTAAAAAATCAGGATTTACTCTTCCGCAAAAAGGTGCTATTAATTCGTGTCCTGCTTTATCAATTTCGGCGCTAAAAGTGTATCCAATATTTTTAGGTAGAATATTTCTAATATGTCTATACAATTCATAACAATAATGTCTTTCTCTTTCAATGTGTTCAGCATTATATGCAACAGGTAGATTAAAATATTCTCGTTCAATTAATGCAGTTGATTGTAATATAGTTTCAATTAAAGTGTCAAATATTTGTTCCATACGTTGTTTATTAGATAAAGCGTTGTAAAATCTTTCCGCTTTCTTTTGCCATTAGTAAGATTTTTAAGCGAATATAAGAATAAATGTCAAATCTTTTAGCTGTGCTGCAATAGCTGTCACAAAGTATTTTTAGCTCCTGTCTTTTACAAAACTTGGTAGGATCAGGGGGCAGTCTTTTGGAATTCTTCTCCAAGCTGGCTGCTTTTCTTACCTGACTGCTGTTTATCCACAGTACCCCAATTGCTTCCCTTTTACTTTTTATCAAACACCGTGTATGCTTTTGTCTTATTTCAGGAGCAAAGGTAGTCCGTGTCCATAAGCCTAAGCAAGGCCGGGCCTTTCAGGTCTTGGCAAAAAATCTCCACCCATCCGGGTTGTATTTTTTGCAAGAGCCTTGCTTTTGCCGGACACTCACCTTTTTATGCTCATGAAACAAAACATAGCATACTGCGGCTCTTTAGACGAATAAAAAAAAATGTCAGAAATGAGAATTGAAATATTGAAAACGGTCCTAATGAAACAAAACAGCGCCTGCTCTCATTGCCGAATAAAATTTGAAATAAAAAAAAGAAAAGTAAAAAAAGTAAAAATGCGGGGCGGGAAAAAAGAAAGTAAAAATTTTAAAAATCAGAAATCATGAACATTACAGGAAGAGTGACAAAAGATGCGAAAGTAAGCACCTTGTCAGACAGCAGACAGGTAGTAAATTTTTCAGTAGCCATCAACGAGAGCTACAAAAACAGAAAAGGCGACAAGGTGGAGCAGACCACGTTTTTTGATTGCGCCTACTGGATAAGCCCAAGGGTTGCCGAGTGGCTGACCAAAGGCACGGTGGTGGAACTCACTGGCATGGTAAGCGCAAGGGCGTGGACAGGCAATGACGGGGAGCCTCGCGCGGGGCTGAACTTCAATACCTCCAATATCAAACTGCATGGGGGCGGGAAGAAGTCCGAAGGGGCACAGGAAGTGAAAACTGGGCAGACTGCAGAGCAGGGAGAAAACAAAAAAGCCACCTTAAAAGAGCCTGAGGACGACGTGCCGTTTTGAGCAGGCAGTAAAGGGTTCTAAACAATTTTAATTTCAAACTTTAAAAATCAAATATCATGGCACATAATATCAATTACAACAGCGAGACAGGAAAGTATTCTTTTTTCAGCGTAAAGGAAAAAGCATGGCACGGGCTCGGGCAGATCGTCGGGCAGTACCCAACTAGCGCAGAAGCCATCAGACATGCGGGGCTTGATTACGAGGTGGCTAAAAGCCCTTTATACACAAAAGCGTCGGGCATTATCCAAACTTCGGGCGGTATTGAAATGGGCAGTACCGAACTGGCAGTCCCTGACTGCTTTGCCACTATCCGCACCGACAGCAATGCCGTTTTGGGCGTGGTAGGAAAAGACTACCAAATCGTGCAGAACCGTGAGGCGTTCAGCTTTTTTGATGCCATTGTGGGCGGGGGCGACGGTATACTGTACGAAACGGCAGGGGTGCTTGGGCAGGGAGAGCGCATTTTTATAACGGCAAAACTCCCTGATTATATCCGTGTGGGGAAAGGGGATGATGTGACCGAAAAGTATATTTTCCTGACCACCTCCCACGACGGAAGCGGAAGCATCACAGCGGCTTTTACGCCCATCCGTATCGTATGTCAAAATACCCTTAACGCTTCTCTTCGCTCGATGAGCAACGTGGTGCGCATCCGCCATACCTCGGGGGCAAAACAGCGTCTTGATGATGCCCATAAAGTGATGGGACTGGCAGACAGGCTGAGCAACCAATTGGAAGGCATTTTCAATGAATGGGCTAAAGTGAAGGTAACAGATACTCAGGTTAAGAAATTGATTCAATTGGCATTATGTCCCAATACCGAAACACTCGCTTTAATCAAAAAAGGGGCAGAGGATGAAGTGTCTACCGTGTTTAAAAATACCGTAGAGGATGCTTTTGCCTATGCCATGGCAAGCGAATCACAGCAGATGGAAACCACCAAAGGCACGCTTTTCGGGGCATACAATGGCGTGACGGGCTACTATCAGAATGTACGCAAATACAAAGACAATGAAGCCAAACTGCAGTCCATTGTCATGGGAGGCACAGCCCAGGGAAAAGCCCAAAAGGCATTTGAACTATGTACCGCCTTTCAGGCAGATGGTGCAGAAATCCTAAACCTGAATTAGGAAGGCAGATAACCAAAGGCTGTTGCAAACCGTGACAGCCTTTAAAATTAGGTTTTAGTGATGCGATAGCAGGGTTGAACATCTGCACAATTCAATAACATAAAAGCGCAGGAATTATGGCAAGGAACGACCCAAATAATTTTGAGTTTATACTGTATCTCTATAATGAATTTGTCAGCAAACACCGCAGTATAGGCAAGGAAGCCCGATTGTATTGGCATATTTTGGACATGTACGTAGAACTGGGGCTTACAAAAAAAAGCCAGACAGCCGAAAAAAAGTACGCCCAAAAGCTTATAGCCATCATCAGGGAAGCGGTAATGAACTGGAACACTCATCTGCTTATCTTAAAAGGTGAAGAGGGAGAAAAGGAATATCAGGAAAATATGAAAAGCTACATCGAACGCCTCTATCGGTTAGGACATGATGAGCAGAGCGTGATAGAACTAATTATTAAAAAATTAAAATTAAATTATGGAAACGACAACTAATTTTTTCAATCAGATAGCGCAGTTGCAGATCATAGGTGATTTGCACATTACAATTGCTAAAGGGGCAGAGGACAGGCTTATCGTACTGGTTATGCTCCAAAACGAGGCGTGCGGGGACAACGCCAAGCACACCATACCGCCACTAAACCTAAGAGGAACAGCCGAAGAACTCGACAGCGGTTTTTTTGAGAATATCACAACGCCCATTGAGTCCGCTTCGGGTCTTATGGTTGATATGGAAGGCTATATGAAACAGCTTGAAGATACCAAAAAGCAGTCGGCTATGGAAAAGGAAAAAGACGACAAGCAGAAAAAAGAGCAGGAAGCCAAGGACAAGAAATTCAGCGAAGCTATGGCAAAGGCGGACGAACTTGAAAAAGAAGGGAAATTCCGTGAGGCATGGATAAAAGTGCCCGAAATAAATGAATTTCCTTTTAAGGCTGAGGAGATACGCAAACGCAAATCCGAACTGTCGGCAAAATTTGCGCCCGATTTGTTCGGCAGTACAACAGAAACGGCAAAGACCGAACCGCCCCGTGAGGCGCTTTTTCCCGAGTATGCTAATGATAGTAGTGATGTACAGGAGCATGAAACGGACGAGGAAGAAACGGACGCAGAGTACATGGAAAACTGGGAAGAAGACCCCGAAGAGGAACGATACTAATCTAAAATACAAATCATGTTATTAGCGACACAATTACAGCGGGTTTTTATACTCAAAGACAAAGGGCAGGAAATCAGGCTTTCCGACCCCGAGCCAAGATGGAGCACCGAAGCGGTACTGAATTTTTATGCCCCGACGTATCCGATACTTACCACCGCCAAAATATCAGCCCCTGCCATCAGGGACGATGCGGTGGAGTACCGATTTGAAACGGTAATGGGAACAAAAGGCTAACCAAAAATCTAAAGCCATGAATTATGCAACAGACAATCATATCGGGAACAGTGCAACTGCCCGAGCAAAAAAGACAAAAACAGCTTCACGCACAGCTCGCAGGGTTTATGGGTTGGATGCAGAGACCCAAAGACGCCAACGAGGTGCAGAAAGACAAACGCAGGTCAGTTCCTGCGGGGATGCTACCGATGGTTTTCTAAAGGTTTCCTTTCTGCCCAGACTACAAGAGAATATAACGGTACAGGCTTGTCAGGATATTTCCAAAATGGAAAGCGATTTTTATGCCTCCCTTGACAGTCTAGCTGGGCATTACCATATTGTGCCGATGCCGACCTCTCATTTTGAATATCCCTATAATATGGCATTGGCTGTATGGGATTTACAGGAAAAGCTCAAAAAAACTGTGGGCAACTTTTCCGATCTGCGTGTATTGCAGGATAGCCATAGAACGTATCTGCTCAGCGAGGAAAAATACAGCACGGGCACAACCCTGTACTACATCCCAGTTGAACCTATCTATCAGATGCTCAGAGAACCGAAGCACAAACAAAATGCGCATCTGCTTTTATCGGTCTGCTCTTATCTGTATCATATTGTCGAAGTACCGTATTACAGACAGCAGGGCAGTTATCTGTACTGGCTCTATGAAATGCACAGGGAATGGACAGAGCAGGACGAGGACAGGGAGGAAAACGAGCGGTATATTCGGGAGTTTGACAAGGCGGAATTTATCGGGGACAGTATGGGACAAAAGTTTTTCAGTCCCATGAACCTGACCTTTTTTGAAAAACGGCTTAACGGTTTTAAAAGCCGTGATGCCTTTGATAAGCAGTGTTTGGATGTAGCCCAAAAAGCATTTGCCATATACACCGATTATCCCAACGAGAGTATTTTTCGAAATGCACCCATGAATGACGGGGATGAAGACGAAGAAACGGAAAGTGAGAGTATCGGGATGGAAAAGTACATTTCCTTTATTTCCGACACCAAAGGATGGCTTTATGAAAGCATTGAAGAGAGCATCAACAATGAATTTAACGAGTACGGGGCAATGGACGAACCGACCATTTTAAAATGCTTTGACGGAAGGGAACTGACAGAGAACAGCCTTGATTTTGAAAGCCGTCTGTTTGCCCTTTTGGATGAACTATGCGCTTTACTTTATAACTATAAATACCAAGAAAATGAATAATGTAATGGATTTAACACAGGATTTCGGGACGCTTTACCACCCGAAATCCGCCCTTGTTTTCTATGAAAGTAAAGGTTTAGATAAAGATATGTATGTAGAGCATTTTGATATGGATAAAAACGGTACGCCTATTAATGCGCACCCACTTACTGAGCGTGAAGCAGGAATGCTCGCAAAAGCCCTTACGACTGAAAAGCAGAAGCAGTCTGCTTTTTTAAAACCCGTCGGGATTCTGCCAACAAATATACTGCATATCAATCCAAGCAGGGACAAAGGCGCTGTGATATGGTACACCAAATCACAAAAAAGACCGCTTTATTTTATAGAGGGTCTAGGGATTCCGAGCGGTCAGGGGTTTGTGCCTCCCATGGTCTGGCAGGCGAGCAAAAACAGCCTGCGGGTATTTGCTGTTTTAAGTAACAGCAGACCTACGGTAAAAACACCGCTGTACTATGCACCATTTTTTAACATTTATGAGGACGGCAGGGTATGTATGGGTTCAGTCAGTATCAATATTAAAAACTCTGCATCGGTGGAGGAATTTACATGGGCGTGGGAGGACTATTTTTTCAACAGCTATTTCAGTCATCTAATGGGAGAGAACAGCCCTGTAAAGGGCAATTGCGTCAGCCTGTGGAAAGATCTTATCGCAACAGGCAGGCCTTTTCCCATAACAGTATTGAAAAAGAATAACAAAATACTTAAAAATCTATTGTCATGAATACCGAGAAAATCAAAATGCATTTTACAGACCCGTATCTGATTAGCCCCACCAATCCCATTGCTGTTAACCTGATAGGGGCAGGCGGTACAGGCTCAAAGGTATTGACCGCCCTAATGGAAATGAACCATAGCCTTACAGCGCTCGGGCATGCAGGGCTCTCTGTGCGCCTTTGGGATGATGATATTATCACAAATGCCAATCTCGGCAGACAGCGTTTTGCGCAGAGCGAAATAGGGCTTTATAAATCGGTGGCACTTATCAACCGTGCCAACCGTTTTGCGGGCACAAACTGGAAAGCGGAAGCCGTAAAATTTGAAAGGGACAGCTTTGGAAAACTGCCGAGTAATGCGAAAGCTACTATTTATGTAACCTGCACGGACAATGTAAAGTCCCGTTTTGACATAGCCGATATTTTAAAAAACAGCAACCAAAGGCATCACAGGGACGCCCCCAAATATTGGATGGATTTTGGCAATAGCCAGTATACAGGACAGGTTGTATTATCGACTATTGGGGAAATCCCACAGCCCAAGTCCGAAAAATTTGAAACCGTGGAGCGCCTGCCATTTGTGACAGAGGAATTTGGGGAGCTTTTACAGGAATCTGAAACGAAGGGCGACACGCCGAGCTGTTCACTTGCCGAGGCACTAGAGAAACAGGATTTGTTTATTAATTCCGCTTTGGCTCAGATGGGATGCTCGCTATTGTGGAATTTGTTTCGTGAGGGCATGACAGCAAACAGGGGATTTTTCCTGAATTTAAAAGGTTTCCGGGCACAGCCCATTCCAATATAAGCCTGAAATCTGGCGGCAAAAAGACACTCCTTCCTCTCGGGCGGAGCATCTTTTTGCGTTTAAAACGGTGGAGCGCTTTTGCCAAAATGCAGTGCCCGCTATTTTACCAAACCCGCTGCTTTTTTTTTAAGGGATGCTCATCATCCCTTTTGCTGTTTTTGGACGGACTTCTTTTCTTTCCGAAGCGGCCAAAGAAAAGAAGCAAAAGAAGACCGCCTTGTTATAATAGCTTTTACTTTAATTGTACAATAGGCTCTGTTTTCCAACGGGAAAAGCCTTTGAAAAGATAGGCTATGTTTTCAAATTCTATAAAGGCAATAAACTCTGCTTTGCACTTCATCTTAAATCCCCTGAAATGTTGAAAATCCTTCAGCGGTATATCGGCAAGATCTCCAATAGTTCTGATTTCTAAAGTTTCAAGTACACCTTGCAGTCTTCTGCTGAAAGGAAATCCGCTGTTGTAAAGCAGTTTCTGCCGGTCTTTTTCTGCTTTTTCTTTTCTGATTTGAGCGGGACTTGGATTCAATTCGTGTTTTAACTCCTGCAGTTTTGCTATGTAGTGGTCAATTTCTAAAAACAGTTCGGTCACCGCTTTTACTTTGTTGTATGTTATCTCGTAAAGCTCGTTTACATATTCGGATGTAACCCCATAATTTTCCGCCACCTCGCTCAGGGACATCTTTTCTATCAAGAGTTTCTCAAGTACATCGTATTCCTTTTCAGAAAGTACTTTTCTGGACATTTCGAGATAAAAGCTGTTGGTGCGGTCGATAACATTTTGCATAACAGTACAAGTTAGATCCTTGTTGTTAAATAGGTTTTGGTTCTTTTGTTTCAATGCTAAGATACTAACGTTAATTGAGTTATGCAATGTATTTGCAGGAAAGGCTTAAGCTCAGGAAACAAAACAGCCCAAAGCAATGCTTCGGGCTGTAATACTTTTTCATTTCTAATTTTTTAATAGTTATTAAAATTTAAGGTGCATACTGTTTATTACCTTGGCTTTTACCAGATCTGAATTTTTAATCTTAAGTGTCTGGTGTCTCCCTCCGTTTTTCTCAAAAATCTCAATTAGCAGCAGTTTGTCATCCGCTATTGTAAATTGGTCCAAAAGAAATACATTCTGGTCTGCATCTTTTCCGGGAATCTCATCAAGGGTTTTGTAAATGCGGAGCGGCACAATCGGCCTTTGCTGCGAGGCAGTTCGTCTGGCTGTTTTTTTATCTATCACCTTGAAACTCATAAAGTCAATGCTGTAAGGTACATTGGTTTGGTTTTCAAGCTGCGTATGGAAATAATACTTGCCGTTGTGGATATAGATGCCCTTTAAGCTGAACTGAATGCCGAAACTCTCCGATGCAATGTGCTTTACGATTCGCTTGTTGTTTTTGTAAATAGTTTCCAGGATCAGTCCTGCCAGTGAGGGCGGTGTTTTTCCAAGCTCCTCAAAAAGAACATCGCTTGCAGTGACTTTGTCGAAGTTCTTCTGCATCGCCATAAGATCATAGCTGAGGGTAGGCGGGTTGGCGCTGTACTGCACGTTAAAATTGTAAAAACGGCCGTCATCTGTAATCACCGAAAAGTTGGTTTCCTCTTCAAAAGTCTTGACCGATGCCTTGACGCGAAGGACATTTTCAGCATCCTCGGCCTTTGAGGCAATCAGGTATTCACTTCCAAGATCCACGTATCGGATAGCGGACGGGAAAATAAGATGGGAAGTTTTATCATAAGTAACCTGCATTTGGTACGGCGGTATCGTTCCTAAATCAAGGGTAGTGGCTTCGTTTTCCTGCGCAGATGCGGCTAATGAATATGTTATTAAAAGGGCTGTTGCCCAAAATAGTTTAAATTGATTTTTCATAATTAATTGATTTTAGATTGCTTTTATTTTTTGGAAACCAGATACACCTGATGTCCTGCTTTTAGGGTCACCTTAGGCGTCCTCACTTTTTTGGCGAAATAGCCCGAGATGCCCTGAACCACCCCGCGGCTCAGGTCAGCGGCCACCTGCTGTCCTGCAGACTGTGTCATCATAAGGCTCGTGCCGGACTGTTGGCTCATGTTGCCCGCCATTTCAGTTAGGGCACTTCTTTCGGCAGAATAAGGAACTGGCACTCCCTGCTGGCCGTCAAGGTCATAAATAGTAATGTCTACCGGAATAATGGAGCCCTCTAGTTCGATGGAAGTGACTTTCAACTGCAGGCGGCCTGCCTGTATCTTCGCATTTGCCGTCACTATTGTGCCCGTTGCTATGATACGACCTGAAATCCTTGCAGGTTCTACAAGACGAAGGGAAACACCTGCCTCGCCAATAATAGTTTGTGTTTGGTGCATGCAGGCCCTGATACTGTTTTTTGGCTGAAGAGTTTCTTCCATTGAACCTGCAGAATTAAACCCTCTGCTCGTGTTCCATTCTGCAATAAAAGTGCTGTCGGACGGACGTTGATACAGCGAGGATACCGTGCTTTTTTTTGAAGGAACCAGTGCCGAAAAAATCTTCTCTTCTGATTCCGCCTTTGCTACTGTAGTGTTTTTGCCTGCAGGCTCGACAGAACCGGAGCCTGAGGGAAGGTATTTAGCGGCCATCTGATAGGATTTTTCCATAAGTGCCAGCTGGTCATCAACTGTGGCAGCTTTGGGAATTTCCTTTTGAGCGAGTTCCTGTTTCAGTTCCTCGAGCTGCCTGCGCAGTTCCTTTGTTTCTCCGTTATCCTGCTGATAGAAAGAACCCAGCGTGCTTTGTGCAGTACGGTAAGTGTTCAGCGCCGGATTGTTAGTTCCTTCCGCGTCATCGGGCAGTGATGGTTTCTGCTCAGCGTTGCCCTCATTCCAGTAATCGGACAGCGTGGTTAAAGCGTTCTTTTTTTGCTCTTCTTTGTCTTCGAGTATTTCCTGCTCATACGCTTTCTGTTTGTCTGCCTGCAGTACAGATCCGCTTGCCTGTGGCACGCTGTCGTTCAGACCAATGCTTTCGATCTGCTTTTTATCCTTCGACGGCTTAAAGATCAAATACATACAGCAGATACATACAATTCCCATCAGTGTGAAAATCAGCGGTTTTTTAATACGCTCGACAGTTGTCTTTTTTTCATCAGGCAGAAACGAGGAAGTGTCTTGGCGAGCCTCTTCTGAGAGAAGGCTGACCTTTTTTTTATTTTCTTTCATAATCCTATTTTTTTTTAATTGGCTTGAGGGAGTCCTGTAGAAACGCCGGACTTTCTTTCCGTGCCGAGGCAGGGTTTTCGATATGTTCTACAGCCATATTGTTTCTCGCTTATGCCGTATCGCGGCATACATTGAAAATGACAACTGCGGTCAGCAGCACGTACGCCGCAAAAAAGTACAGTATCACCTGATGTTGCCTTTTTATTGGCATTGCTTCCCAATTCTTGTCAAGCCCTTCCAGCCACTGGTCTATATTTGCTCTTAATTTATTCATAACCTTGTTATTTTTGTTCTTAAAGCTTAAAACGCTTTGGACATTTATCTGTTTTTTGGTGCTGTTCATCATTGACCAAGGCGACTGCCTGCGACGCGCTGGGCGCAGATATAACAGACAGGTTTGTCAGTTCCGTTTTTTTCAGCAGCTGTCCAAATTGGTCTTTCCTTGCCACCTCCATTCTGTTGAGAGAAAATTTACCGTTCAGGTATTTTACCAGCATAATGCATCGTACACTTGGCTTGTTTTCGCCTGACCATTGCAGGTAGCCTGTCAACAGCAAGTCCTCTTTAGGCAAACTGTCTTTTCCATTTTTGCAGCTTTCAAGGTATTCGCTGATGCTGTCTTTCAACTTTCCTGCGTACGCACCCTGGGTATGGAAATAGCCGTTGTAACCTTTTTCAATAAGGAGTCTCGCAAATGTGTCTAAATCTAATAATGCTTCCATAAGTTTTTTTTAGCGTTCTATAACTTCTATGTCCCTGTTTTCAACCACCGCAAACTTTTCAATATTAAAGCCCTGCGGATTATTGTCCGAACGCACCGAATTTACCAGAAGGCAGGATGTAACCAGGCTGCGTCTGGTTACATTACTCGAGCGTATGATAATTTGCTTTGCATAGCTCCGCACCACATACGGGTAAGTCTCGAAATTGCAGGCCACGCTGTCCATTTCGATACGCTGCTGTACATTGCCCGATATGATCCGGTTGTAATAACCTTTTTCCAAAAGATCCTTGTAGTAGTTAAAGGCACTTTTATCGGCAAGGCTAAATGCCCTTTTCATATTGCTTTCAATGGCATTTTTGTCGGGCGCCAGGGTAAAGAACAGCTCGTGAAAACGCCTTACGTGCTCTCGGGCTTCCACAGGACGGTTGATCGAGGCGTCCTGAGCAAGTGCGAGCATGAGCGATTTGCCATTGTCCAACACATAAATTTTCTGGCGTTGCTGCTCGGCGAAACCATACGATCTCCAAAGCGCGTATCCGGTCACTAATGCACAGAGCACGGCAAATACAATGGCATACAGCCTGATCTGCTGAAAACTGTTTTCTATATTTCTGAGTGTTTTAAATTCCATTTTAGTGAATGTTTATTGATTACTTATTGACCAGCCTTCCGGCAATGTTGCCTGCGGCCGAACCAGCGCCAGCGCCTGCTATATTTCCTGACTTCATGGCAGTCTGGTGGATGTTGCGTGAAAAGTTTCCTGCGCCGCCTGCTTGGATAATCCAGCCTGTCACAGTTGGAATGGTAAAATATCCCACTATGCCGATTTGACAACAAATTGCAGTGTTTTGCAAGAAATAATCCACATTTGACAATGATAATGTTTCTAAATCTTTATAATTTTGTTAAATTTCAAGTTTTTAAATTAAATGATCATGATCGCCTCACATGAATCTTTTGAGAATCAAAATGCAAGGTTTTGGATTGAAAAAGGAATCCTCTTTTTCGAATATAAACCTAATACAATACTTGATCTACAAGTAGCAATGCGCGTAGTTGCAGACAGGATTGCATTTCAAAATGAAAGGCACCTTCCTGTATTTTGTGATACCAGGGGTATAGCCTCAATTGACAAAGCTGCAAGGGACTATCTTGCCAAATCCGGGTCACTGCTTGCAAAAGCAGTCGCTCTGATCGGTAGTGAAAATGTTTCCATGACTATGAGCACTTTCTACCTAGAGATTAACAAGCCTTCCGTGCCTACTCGAATATTTACAGTAGAGCAGGAGGCATTGGATTATCTAACGGCCTTCGTTTAAAACTAGTCGTAACCGGTCGACACAGAGTATATAAAAAGCAACACAGATGAAAAGCCCTCACAACCGCCAGCGGATGGTATTCATGCATAAAATGTTATTTGAAATGGCAAGGGGCAATTTCAATAACCAAATCCCTTTGAGCAGCTATGATGATGAAATTGAAACCTTGGTCGTCCTGGTCAATATGGTAGCGGAAGAACTCAAAGAATCCGCTTTTCATTCAGGTTTTGTCAATCCCTACATTACTCATAGGATGGTGACTCCCGCAACTTTTATCTTAGATGAAAATCATTCCATTACAGATGTTAACCAAGGCGCGTTACAAATTTTAGGTTATGATTCGATAGAGATGCTCAGCAGGCCAATACAAGAATTCTTACTGGATGATTTCTCCGATATGTCAGATCTTGAGAGAAAGGAGTTAGAGAAAATGCTTCTATCAGGTGAAATTATTACGCTGAACTTTATAACATATAAAAAGCTGATAGTAAGTGCCGAATGCTCGGTATCGAGATTGTCGGATGGTAAGTTCACAGTCCTCAGTTTCATAGCTCCTTTTCTCCAACTTGATGATGCGGTTCCGGAACAAGACGAAACAAAGGAGCAAAGGCAGCATAATTTTAGAAAGGCCGATGCGCGCCTAATGCAGCGGGTGTATGATTACGTACTGGCGAATTTGGGGGAGCCATTGCCGTCGATAAAAGAACTTGCTAGACATTTTGGTACAAATGATTTCAAACTCAAAGACGGATTCCGGTATTTTTTCCATACAAGTGTCTACAAGTTTTATACTGAACAGCGACTTAAAAGGGCCTATCTTATGATAGAGCAGACCGATATTCCGTTGAAAAATATTTCGTTTATGAACGGTTTTAACAGTTATCCTAACTTTTCCAAATCATTCAAGAAGCACTTTGGACTCTCCCCAAAAGAAATAGGCCGAAACAAAACAGGTGGTCTTTTTTTAAGTGAAAAAGATTAATCCTCTCTGAGTAATACTCGCTCCCGATTATATAAGTGTTATTGATTTGTAATTCAGAATTTTACATTGTGTAATTCAAAGATCTTAGTTATGGCACTTACTTTAAATAAGGAACTTAAGATATATATAGTTGAGGTTATCTGCCTTTTATATGTCCTGCTGTTTGTTTATGCGGCAGTGAGCAAACTGATGGATTTTGAAAATTTTCAGGTGCAGCTTGGACAGTCTCCCATATTAAGTGTCTATGCAATGTTACTTTCATGGATGGTTCCGTTACTAGAGCTTATTATAGCCTTATTGCTTATTGTGCCAAAGCTTCGAAATCAGGGTCTTTTCTTAGCCATAAGTTTAATGACAATGTTTAGTGTTTATATCTATGTAATATTGCATTACAGTTCTTTTGTTCCCTGTTCCTGCGGTGGTGTTTTAGAGAAAATGACATGGAATGCTCACCTTGTTTTTAATCTGATTTTTATGGCATTGGGATGTTTGGCTTTTATTATTAATTATAAATCAATTCGTGATCCTTCATTAATTAGAATCCCAATTCGGCCTATAAAGAGTATACCAATAAATATTATTCTGAGCACCTTATCTATTATTGTCTTGTTTTTTTCTTCTGAGGATAAGATGCAGCATAAAAATCCTTTCATTCGGCGCTATCCCCAGCATCCTATAATGCGTGAAAGAAGTACGGATCTAAAGTTCAACTCTTATTATTTTGCAGGGTACAATAATAATAGAATTTATCTTGGAAATTATACCGATCCCTTGCATGTTCTATCGATGGATGCAACGCTGGGAGAGAGAAGGACCGAAAAAATAATTTTTGATCCTAAAAATATTCATTTCAAAATGGTTAAAATAATTGTTCGAGGCTCTTATTTTTATTTAATGGATGGAAGTGTCCCTGCTGTTTTTAAGGGAAAAACAATTAATTGGAAGATTGATAAAGAATTCAAGGACCTGCCTTTTTTTACCAGGGCAGAACCGGTGGACAGCGCAGCATTGGTTTTTAGATCTAATAAAGGCCAAAAAGGAGAGCAGATAATTGGAGCTTACAATGAGGATAGAGTTCCTACGACCGTCTATAATTCTTCTTTTTTACAAAAACAGATTGACGGTATTTTTGATACTGACGGTCAGTTGGTATTCAGCGAAAAACTAAATCAAGTGATTTATGTTTACTATTATCGCAACCAATATATTGTTGCTGATCCTAATGCTGTTGTTGCTTATAGAGGTCGTACCATTGATACTATTTCTAAGGCAAAAATAAAGGTTGCTTACCTTGAGGACCGTAAGGAGAGAAAAATGGCAGCGCCCCCTTTACTTGTCAATGAGCATGTAGTAGCCTGTGAGAATCTTTTGTTTGTACATTCCACAATACAGGGAAAATTTGAGGATGAAAAAATTTGGCAGCAGGCTTATATTATTGACGTTTACGATCTGAAAAAGAAAGCTTATATAATGAGTTTTGCCCTTTATAAAATTAGAGATAAAAAGTTTAGATCCTTTTTTGTGACGGCATCAAGTTTATATGCCATTATGGATGATGAGCTAATTGTTTACCAACTTCGGGATATTTTAAAAAAAGAAATACTGAGCAACAGAAATAAGAGTTTCTAATGCCTAAAGATATATCGGCCGATATCAGGAAAAAAGATCGAATACCTGTAAAAAAAAGTAGATCAAAAAAGTCTAATTTAATATTTATTATCATGAAAACTTTAAATTTTAAAAACATGATTCCCTTAGGAGTTATTGCACTGGGAATATCAGGTGCGTTTGCCACTGTCTCGATGCAGAGTGCTCCTAAAACCACAGCGTCGGTGGATGGGTATACCCTTCAGAACGGTGCCTGTAACATCAAGAGAACATGCAGCGACACACCGGGAGCTTTATGTAAAGTAGCAGGTAATCAAGCGTTTGGTATAAATGAAGATACCAATAATTGTAGCGTTGAGGTTTATCAACCCTAATTTTTAATTTTTTATTAAAGAGCAATGCAGTTCCCGATAAGAACTGCATTGTTTTTTTGTTTTGAAATAGTTGCTATTGCATCCCGGTGGTAATCCACTCATTGGTTAAATCGCCCTTGAGATAGTAGTCGAACCATTGCAGGGCGCGCATTGTTAAATCTTGTTGGTTTTCAGGTTTTTGCAGTACATGTCCTTCACTAGGATATAAGAGCATTATGCTTTTTTTTCCCAGACGCCGAAGGGCGAGATAATACTCCATGCTTTGATTGGGATCGACCTGCCGATCATTTTTCCCTGTCCAGGTCAAAAGGGGCGTTTTTGTTTTTTCCACGTGATCAATCGGTGAATTCTGCCAGTAAGGCAAAGGCGCTTCAAAAGGGGTTTTTCCCATCATCCATTGTGAAGTTTCAAAGCGCCACATGTCGGGTTTTCCGGTATTTCGATTCAGGGTTAGATAAAAACTTTTCAGATCCGTAATTCCGCCGCCGGCTATGGCCGCCACGAAAAGGTTTGTCTGGGTACTAATAAAAAAAGATTCATAGCCGCCGAAGGAATGACCGATAAGCCCAATTTTCATTGGATTTATGAGTCTTTTCCCTATTACTTTTTTTACTGCCGATACTGTACAGTCTAAAGCAGATATGCCTGGGTTTTGATGTGCAAGGGCAATATCGGGAAGCAGCACAAAGTATCCGTTCAGCGTAAATAAAGAGGGATTAAATCCCGTTTCATTGTAAAGGCTGGGACTAACAAACTGATGGAGATTTTTTGACTGCAGTTCATAGATATGAACGACCATCGGGTATTTTTTCTTAGGATCATAGTTTGCAGGATAAAGCAATACTGCTTTGAGGCTCTCGCCTTTCGCATTTTGGTATCGGATCAATTCTGAGGCGCCCCAATGATATTTCTGAAACTGAGGATTGCTTTGACAAACTACTTTAGTTTTGGATTTATTATACTGCATGATCAACTGAATAGGCAGATCAAATCTCTGTTTCAGGTAAAAGAATTTTTCTTTTTTTTGCGTATAATAGAGGTCAGAAATAAGCGCATCGTCATGCACTAAAGGAATCGCTCCAGAGTGATTTGTCCATTTAAAAAAACCGGTTTTTCCATCGTCTGCCACAGAGCTCAGGTACAGCTCTTTTTGCAGGTCATAATTTTCAATTTTAATTTCATCCGATAATGAGACTGTGGTATATTTATCAGGGCTCTCCGCGATGCGGTACTTTACCTTTGATTCTCGACCGTGGGTGAGTCTTCGAGGGGATGTGCCGTCGGGTTTAATGGCCCAGATGTCATATTGATCGTAGAGTAGGATTTCTTTATCATTAAGGCTCCATCCCGGATTACCACAAATAGATTCTGGGTTTAAGATCTCTTCCTTTGCAGAAAAATTTGTTTCTATATTTTTTGTAATGTTAGTGTGCGTTTTATCGATAATATTGTAAATCCACCAGTTTTTCTCTTTAAAGTAAGCAATATATTTTCCCATTGGAGAGGGAATTATGCTATTAGTATAGGCAGATTGTTTTTTTAAGAACAGTGTTTTTTCTACGGTCTGAAGGTTCATGATATGAAAGTCTCTGGGACCATCCTGATCAAACTGAGGCTCGTATTCTTTGGGGTTTGAGAGCACGGCATAATCTTGATTGCCGGTGAGCATCAATTTAGGAAGCTTTTCGGTAGTGATTGGCACTATAGTATTGGAGAGCGGAAACCACAGGGCAATTTTAGATCTCCTATGAAAGTTTCCATAGATCTGTTCTTGCGCGTACACCCATTTATCATTACCGTTCCAAATTTCAACATCCGAATCTGGTTTGTTTTCTGAAACATTCCCCGTGTCTTTAAAAGTAAAAAACACCTTCCGCATATCATCCGAGACCAGTAGTTTCATCCTATTATCATCGGCTAATGATGCTTTGTCCGGGAAGCCTGAATCAGCCAGAGTTTCGGATTTCAATTCAAAAAGCTGGTCTTGCTGTACCAAGTAATAGAAAAGGGAAGTTTCTGATGTCAGCTCTGTCTTGGCAATAAATGCCAGCGATTTACCATAACGCTGCCAGGTAACTCCCGCGTAATTATGACGCCCCTCCACTAAGAGCTGCTTTTCTCTTTGCGTTTTGAGATTTAAAAGGATAATACTGGATTTATTATCTACTTTGGTAGTGTATAGGAGTTGCAGCTCATCAGGACTTAATGAAAAACCAGTAAGATTGGAAATTTCCTTTTTTATCCTTCCATCAGGGTTGCGGATTACCATTTTCTGCTGGTTTGTTGCTTCATAATCTATGATCAGATAATTAGTGAGAGCCGAGTAATTGTACTGGTTAACGGATTTGATAATTTCCTTTTTTCCGGTTTTTAAATTTAGGATATAGAGATTTTTTTCAAAAAGAGTTGTAAATGAATTGTTATTAATAAATGCTGTTTTATCTCCATAGGGAAGGTTATAGGTTTTGTTTGTGATGGTGTTTTGAACAAAAAGACTGTCAATGCCGTTTTCATATCTCATTTTATAGGAGACCCACTCCTGGTCGGCAGATATTTTATCCAAGCCTAGTACACCCCATAAATGATTATCAGAAGCCTCTACTATTTTTTTTTGCACGACCTGTCCCCATAAGGGACAGGCTACTAATGGCAAAATATAAAAAACAAATAAAAGCTGTGTTAGCCGTTTTATAAAGGCAGTGTAAACGTTTTTTTTAGTATTATGGCTTCGCATGTTTTTGTTGTTTAATATCCCGGATTTTGAGGATCCAGATAGGGGTTGGCGCTCAGTTCATTCTGCGGGATCGGAAAAAGAGCATCGGTGGTATTCCATCCTGGTTTTGTAGGAGAAAGAATTAGATCACTTTTATTAAATCGCTTTAAATCAAAAAAACGATGTCCGTATTCGCTGAAGAGTTCCCATTTCCTTTCCTGCAGGACAGCCTCCAGAATTTCATCTTTGCTAACAGCAGGCGAATCTGTAAGCCCGGCCCTGTTTCTAATTACATTAAGATCTTCCTTGGCGCCTATTAAATCGCCTTGACGGGCTCTTGCCTCGGCTCGGATTAAATATTGTTCAGCAAGACGAAAAACAACAGAATACTCCGTAGATGTAGCGGTAGCATTTCTTTGTTTGTATTTAAAAGGAAAAAAACAGGTAGTCGTTCCATTAGTCACGGACTTAATCCAATTGGATCTGCGAAGGTCTGAACTGTTGAAAGAATCGGCAAGGCTGGTACGCATAGCTGTAAGGGAAGGTGGAGTATAGGTAAGTATAAATGTTGCTCCTTCTTTGGTATTTTGTCCTGTCCCTGCAGCCTTAAGCTGCCAGATAGTTTCCTTGGAGTTTATCAAAAAAACCGCATCGATGTTTTTTATCAGCTGATATGTATCGGCCTGATTCAAGACAGTAGAGGCTTCATTTGAGGCCTCCGGATAGGTACCACTATAGAGATAGACTCTGGCCAGCAATGCCTTCGCGGTATAACGATTGGGACGGATTCTTTCATTTGTGCTATACGAAACCGGCAGAAAATTTGCTGCATTTTGCAAATCAGCTATAATATTTAAATAAACCTCACTGGCAGGAATTCTTTTTGCCTCTCTGTTTTTCTTGTAATCTGTGGAGATAATATAAGGGATGTCTCCAAAGAGATTAACCAGATAAAAATGCTCGAGCGCTCTTATGAAAAGTGCCTCTCCCTGCAGTTGCTTCTTATTCTCAGCGGTCAATGCTGAACTGGCCTGTGATCCTTCAATGATGGAATTGGCGGCGTAGATCTGGTTATAGGCTGTATTCCAGTAATCAGTAATAGTAATGTTTGTGGGCAGTAATGAATTGTTATAAAAATTCAGGGCCTGGTTGGACGGTGTCCCGTACGCTACCATCTCATCGGTATAGTTTCCCAGTGTATTTGACAATCCTGAGTTTGTTCCGGCAATCATTCCCTTGTCCCGGATTGCCCCGTATATATTGGTAAGGGCAGCCTCTGCAATAGGATAGCTTTCAAATACAGCTGAGCTTGTCAATTGGGATTTAGGCATATCGACATCGACGAATGATTCACAAGCATTCATTGTAAAGAAGAGGATAATGAGAGTTGTGAGTTTTTGAGTATTTCTATTGATTATTTTCATTTTTTTTCCTGATTTAAAATGTTAACTGTACAGCGGCAGAGATTACCTTAAGAGGCGGCAGATAGCCGTACGAGATAAACTCAGGATCTCCGTCTTTATATTTGGTGAAGGTCAAAAGATTCTGCCCCTGAAGCATAATGCGGCATTGCGTTTCCTTTAGATTCAGAGGGACATCATAGGATAAGGCAATATTTTTCAAACGTATAAAAGAGGTATCCTCAAAAGCCGCTGTACTACCACTAAATAAATAATCACCATTGAGCGCCGCGTCGTTTGTACCTGTGGTATAAATTTGGTATTTTGCGTTGTCTCCCGGGGTTTTCCAGCTGTCGATCATTCTTGAGGGCTGATTTAACATCATACCTGCATTTTCCATTGCAACAGCCCTGTTTTTTTGACTTACAAATTGAAAAAGGAAATCAAGTTTCCATTTCTTATAGGTCAGCTGATTTTGAAGCCCTCCAAAATATTTAGGATTAAGATCAGTGACCACTTGCTGGTCTTCAGGAAAAGAGATCCTTCCATCGACATTCAGATCTTCAAAGGTGTGCAGGCCAGTCTGGGTATCAATTCCTTTATACTGATAGAGCAGGGCAATATTTAAGGGTTTCCCGATACGGTACTTCTGACTATATGGAGAGCTTTCCAGTCCGGGAAACTTCAGAAGCTTATTACGGGCAAAGGTCAAATTAAGGCTGGTTGTCCAATTAAAGTTTCCAGTATTTACGTTAACTGTGCGCAGAGTCAGTTCCGTCCCTTTATTTTCAACTGTAGCATCAAGATTGGCCTGGAGTGTAGTAAATCCTGTGGTGCCCGGCAGAGGAATACCTGTCAATTGGTTCGAGGAACGGTTCTGATACCATGCGGTAGTCAGGAATATGCGATCGCGCAGAAATCCAAGCTCTGCCGCAATTTCAAATTTCTTATTGGTTTCCCATCCAAAGTTTGCATTATAGAGTCTTGAGGGCTGGAGCCCGATCACGCCATTGTAATTTACTCCGGATGTAGTGTACGTATTTAAAAACTGATAATCGCCAATTTGGTCATTTCCTGTGATTCCGTAACTACTGCGAATTTTTCCAAAACTCAGCCATGAGCTGTTTTTAAGAATTTCCTCACTAGAAAACAGCCAAGCGGCTCCGACGGCTCCAAAATTGGAGAACCTGTTCTCAGGGCTGAAGCGGCTTGATCCGTCGCGTCTAAAGGTAAAGTTAAGGATGTAGCGCTGCTGGTAATTGTAATTGAGCCTTGCGAAGAAGGCCTGATATTTATATTGGGTTTCATCGTTAAGATTAATTTTTATATAAGTGGCTGCTGCCAGATTATAAATCAGGGAGTTGGAACTGAATCCTTCAGCGTATTGATACAGCCTCTCTGTGGTCTGGCTTTGAAATGTTGATCCCAGAAGAACTCCGAGCTTTCCACCCAGAAGGTCTTTGTCCCAGCTGATCTGAGGTTCAGCTATCCATGAAGGGCGTTTGGTATTATTGTAATATATCCCTGATCGTGAACTCGGAACATTTGCTGCGGGATTAAAAGCAGAGGAAGGCCAGGTTCTTGTTTCGGTGGTGCTGAGGTTTGTATACCCCAAACTGCTTTTTAGGACAAGACCCGGAAGCAGTTCATAAGAAAGTACCGTATTGGCTACAAGATCATTTGTTTTGGATTTTACTTTAGGAAAAAGATTTCCAAGGGGATTCTCCCATGTTCCCTCGGCCCAGTTCAGGGTGCCGTCCTGATTGTAAAGCGCCGGGGCATTTGGTGCGAGTATCCGTGATACGGAAGTAAAGTCGGATGCCGGCATATCATTGTCCTGCAGTGTATAGCCAGCTGAAAAAGCTAATCGAAATTTGCTGTCATCAGAGCGGTGGTTCAGGCTAAAATGGCTTCCTCCTTTTTTATAGAGAAAGTCGCCGATGAATACTGTTGATTCTGTGCGATAGCTGCCGCTTAGGAGAAATTGTGTTTTCTCCGAACCGCCTGTTATGGTTCCCTGAAGGTCATTTATCTGTGCTGTATTTCCTATCAAGGTTTTCTGCCAGTTGGTATAGCGGTTTTGATCCCAAGTGCCGTTGATGTCGTAATCCGATGGGTTATAATTAGCAAGACCGTCATTTATGAAAGCCTGTTTTCGCATAGCCAGGTACTGCTGGGTATTCATAAGATCCATGAATTTGGTCACTTTTCCTGCGCCCGTAGAGGCAGTAAGGGTGAACCTGGTCTTGCCTTCTTTCCCTTTTTTTGTTGTTATAAGTACAACGCCGTTGGCTCCTCTGGAGCCATAAATAGCAGTGGCATCCGCATCTTTAAGAATCTCAATGCTTTCGATATTATCGGGATTAATGCTGTTGAGTGGACTCGACAGACCAGGATAGGTTGTATTGGTCTGGTTATAACCAATGGGCTCAGAAGAGAAAGGAACTCCATCTATGATATATAGGGGAGCATTGGCATCAGTTCTAAGACTATTTTGTCCTCTGATTTTAATATCAAAACCTCCGCCGGGAACTCCAGTGGTTTGGGTAATACTAACACCTGCCATTCGCCCTTGCATGGTAGCTAATACATTTGTTACGGGCTGGGTTTCTATATCTTTAGAAGTTATACGTGCGATACTTCCGGTACGTTCGCTTTCTTTAACTGAATAATATCCCGCATTGACACGGACTTCTTGAAGAGTAGTGGTATCGTAGGAAAGGACTATGTTTAGAAGTGAACGTCCCTGAACAGAAATAAGTGCGGTTTTAAAGCCTATATATGAAACTATAAGAGTGTCATTAGGAGAGCAGGTGAGCGAGAACTGACCGCTGTAGTCGGAAATTACGGCATTGGTTTTTTTGTTTTTAATGGCAATGGTTACACCGGGCAGGGGATTAGTGCCATCTGTTACAGTACCCTGAACCTTATGCTGTTGGGAAAATGAATTGCTTTGCTGAGATTGATTTTTGGCAGACAATGGTGAAACAGATAGTAGAAAACCTAGAAAAATTAGGCAATAGAGATCCATTCCACCCTTGGAAAATGAATAATTATTCATAATTTTGGGATTGGTTAGTTAAATATGATTTGATTGGCTACGGTCCTCTGCTCTAGTTAGTCGCTGCTGCAGAGGGCCATTTTTTTATGTATTAAGTAAACGGCTTAATAATCACAATAAAGATTTTATTTAATTCACAGGCATATGTAAGTTTAGATTTATTCGTTTTTTTTTGCGAACACTTTAAAAATCATCGAGATAACACTAAGAATAACAAGAGAGTATTGAGCATAAAAAAGCGCGGAACTCAGCTTATCGAACAGAGGTACTGGCGGCACCAACCACAATAAGTGAGCCCACGCCAATGACGTGAGCATCTTACTTATCCTCTCGTGGTTTAAAAAACGCCAGTTTTCTGTTCGAGATTCAAAGCGAATGCTTCAAATATTTTTAATTGAAGAGTCGCAAAATTAATAAAATCCTATTTAAAATTTCTTTAAATATTTATTTAGAATTTCAAATATATGAAAAAAATCACAAAATTGTCAAATTTGACAATTTTTTTTGTCCTAATTATCTCAATTTCACTTTATGAAGGAGATTAGGAAAAAATATTATAAAGCATTTGGTCAGAATTTAGAACGTGTAATGGAAAAGAATAAAAAAGATGTTATGACTGTTGCATCTATTGGAAAGATTGAACTCAAGCAGGTTTATAGAGTTTTAAATGGCGAACATGGGGCATCGCTGGGAACAATAATTTCAATAGCGAAGGGTCTGGATATTGAACCTAAAGAATTATTTGATTTTAAATTTGACTTAGAGAAGGAATAAAAAAGATGCTGCTGCATCTTTTTTATTTTTAGTAATACTAAGGTTACGCAGTAACTGCTGGAGACGTTGGAAAGATAGCTAGCAGCTTACGTAAGAGAAAGTTGTTTTTATATTTTGGATGATTTGAGTAAATGCCTGAAACGGCATAATGCATGTACTTAATTGTTTTACCTACTATAATTTATTTTTCATAATCTTTATTTATTACATTTGACAGAATTAATTGATGAAAATGCACAGATCACAAACAAAAATAAGCAATCTTATACGGCAGAAAATATTTGTAAATGATGTAGTAAATATTACTAATGGTCAGGCAAAAGATGGAAAAAACCACCTAATTAAAGTTTCTTCATTAATTGTTGACCAAAATGTTTCAGAACGATTGGAAACAGATGAATTTGACAAGAATATTTAATTTATCTAGTTCATTTAATTAATTTTTTTCTATGGAAGATTTCATCAAATATGCAAAGAATAAGGTATATTTTTATATTGAAAGTAAGTTTTGGTCAAAGTTAGATATTAATACATTTCATGCATGGTTAAGTAATTTTGATACGATTGAAGAGAAATACTGCGCTTTAAAGCTACTTGATAGATTTGTTTTCTATTCGGAGGAGGATATGATAAGATTACTCCAATTTGGTTTTTTTGAGCTAATCTTTAAAAGAAAAGCATTAGAAGAAGAAATTGCTCATAATTTTAATTTGAGCAATGATGAACTTAACAGATTAAAAAATGATTTTATTCGTGATGCTATAGTTTTGCCATTAAGAACTGATAATTTGTCAGAAAGCTCGCTTGCTATGGCTAGATATTTGACCAACGATTTTGGTTTTCCCGAAGAAAATATCGTAGATCAAAACAATTTAAAAAGCGAGAAACTCTTAAGATCAAAAAATTTAATTATTATTGACGATTTTATTGGCTCTTCCAACCAATTGTTCCAATTCTGGAATTTTGAAAAGATTCAATTGGATAAAAAAATTATAACGCCCAAGGAACTTCGAAAAATGTTCCCAAATCTCGAAGTAGAATATTTCTGTTTAGTGAGTAGTGAAGATGGCCTTTTAAACTTTCACTCTAATAACTTTGACGTAGGATTAAGAATAACTTTCTGTGAGAAATTAACAAACAAGTATAAGGTATTCGGTAAAGATTCGGTTTATTTTGATAATGAAGAGGTTGAATCTTGCAAAAATGTTTTAGATTTACTATGTAAAAGGAAAGGGATTCCATTATTCGGATATACAAATTTGGATTATGCAATGGCATTTCATCATTCGATTCCAGACTCATCTTTACCACTTTTTTATATTCAAAATAAAAAATGGAACCCATTGTTTAAGAATAAAAATACATTCGCGCATGACAATATACAATAATCCATTTTCTATAGATCGAGCCGAACAATTAGGTGACAAGTTATTTGAATTTTATTCTAATCACAAAAATTTTGAGGGACTATTAAAGCGAAAGTCATTAATGCTCGAAGGAGGTAGAGGTTCAGGTAAAACAATGTTTTTTTTGTATCATTCATATTTTAACAAAAAAAAAGAATCGGAAAGTAAGAATATAAGATTTGAAGAGTTTTTTAAAGCCGAAAAACTTATTGGAATTCATTTTAGGGCTGATTCTAATTTTGTTCCTGCGTTTCAACATAAAGGTTTGGATGATGATGATTGGACATTGCTGTTTGGTCATTTTTTAAATATCACTTTATCAAAGAGATTGGTTGAGATCATTATAGATATAAATTCAAGTTTTGATAGCCGTGAAAGTCAGATTGAATTTGATCTTTCTGACGAACTCAATATTTTGTTTAATTTAAAAGATTCAATTGATAGTTTTTCTTTGTTGTTAAAAAAGCTGAGTTATGAGGAAATTTTATTAATGAATTATGTAAATAATGTTAGCAAAATTGAAAGACCAATTATCATTAGTAATGGATATTTATTGAATTTAATAGCGCAGAGTATTCTAAAACAAAAAAATTTTCAAGAGAAAACTATTCATGTTTTTATTGACGAATATGAAAATTTGCTTTTGTATCAACAAAGAATAGTTAACACTTTAATTAAACATCCTAATCCAGTCATTATTGATATAGGGATGCGGAATAAAGGATGCAAAACTTACCAAACTTTAGGAGATAGTGAAATAATTACTCCTCCTCACGATTACAGTTATTACAACTTTGAACAATTTACATCACAAGAGTATGAGGAATTAATTGTGGATATTTGTCGTAAAAGACTTGAAAAAATAGATGCTTTGCAAGTGATTGGTGATCCTACTTATTTGGACATAAGGTTTTACTTAGGTGAATATAATCTAGAGGATGAATTATCATCATTTTTAAAACCTAAAGATATCAAAATTCTTCAGTCGAAGATAAAAGCTCGAGTTGGTATAGAGGAAAATTGTTCAATCCTCTATGAATCAGCAGATCCATTAATTTTACGTTTAATACTTGTTCTTTTGGAACGTGGCCAAAAAAGTGAACATATAGCACATGAACTAACATTATTTTTAGAAAATAAACCTTCAAAATTTAATGATTGGATTCACAATAATAAGAATGGTCTAATATTCTTACTGTGCAAGGAGCATAGTAAAAATAAAATGTATTATGGTTTTAATACTTATAAATCGACTTCCTCAGGTATTATAAGATTCTTTTTAGAACTTTGTGAAAGTGCTTTTAAGAACGCTTTTAGAAATTCATTTGAATTCCAATCTCCAAGAAGGTTGACACCCAATGAACAATCTGAGGCGGCATATTATGTTAGTCAATATAAGATTAATGATATTGAAACTTATACACCATATAGTAATAAATTAAAAAGATTTGTTCTACTACTAGGTGGTATTTTTGAAAAGTTGCACCGTGATATCAAATTGAGTGAGCCTGAAAGAAATCATTTTTCTAGTGAATTTAACCGACTTGATGAAGAAAGTTTAATTTTTTTAAAGAGTGCAGAACTTTACTCGGTACTGCAAAAAAAGGAAGAGACAAAAGTTAAGAATTCTTCGATTGATGGGAACAATATCGAATACCACCTCAATCATATTTATGCACCTTATTTTCAAATTTCGGCAAGAAAAATAAGAAGCTTATATATTGATCCAGGAAATCTCGCCGTGTTAATTAGTGGAGAAAGTAGAAAGGCAAATGATGTTGCAAATGCTCTTGCGAAAATCGAAGAGATCAACGGGGGGCAAACTAAAATAGATTTATTCGATGCTTTATAATAGGTACTACAAATTAGATTCCTCCTTGGATATCAAAAACATTTTTAATGATATAGATATTTTTTTTCTTGGTACGAGTTCAGAAGCTAGGGCAACAAATGTCCTTTCGCTGATAAAGGGCTTCTATAAAAATGATATACTAGCTGTCGATTATGATATTGAACATGAAAAGTACTCTATACAAAACTTACCTGTAGATGGAAATCAAATAAGAAAAAATCTGGATACGGAAGGCAAAGACTTAGTAAAAGATTTAGGTATTGATCTGCATCAAATAGATATAAATAATAAGAATCTATTAATTGATATTACATCATTAAAACATCCGTTTCTTTTTTACCTTTTGCTTTTGATAAAAAGAGACTTTCAACCTAAGAAACTTTTAATTACATATACGGAGCCGGAAAAATATGTCCAAGAGGGAAAGGAAGATAATGCTAGACAAAAATTTGATCTAACTGAGAAATTTTGTATGGTAAATTCACTGCCTGGTTTTGCAAGAGTATCAGATTACAACAAAGAAAGAATTTTAATTGCAATAATGGGCTTTGAAGGTAACAGATTTAGTAAAGCTTTTGAAGATGTTAATCCTTCTGATAGAAAAACATACGCAATTGTCGGTTTTCCATCGTTTCAACCTAGCTGGCAATATTATGTATATTCGCAAAATCAATATCCGTTAGAGCAATCGAAGGCATTTAGTTCCATACGAAGATCTACCGCAAATGAACCTTTTGGTGTTTATAATATTTTGAACGATATTAAAAATCAAAATAATGGTTTTGAGTTAGTTGTTGCACCTATAGGAACGAAACCACATTCGCTGGGTGCATGTATGTTTGCGATTGATAATGAAGATGTGCAGATCTATTATGACTTTCCATCGTTTGGAAGTAAAACTAGAACAATTGGTATTGGAAAAAGTTTTGTATACAACTTAACTGATTTTATTAATAATATTTAGCGTTGTCAGTTTTGATTGAGTAATTACAAATTTAGGAATATGGATTTTGACAAAAAAGAATTAGAAGAACGTAGTGATTATTTAGATTACGATCAGGTTGTAGACTGGTTTGTGACAGATAACTATTTTGAAAATATCCAAAGAAAATTATTAGGCACTGGTGCAAAGTTATTAATTGGTCCAAGGGGCACTGGGAAAACACATCAAATGCTGATATCACATATAAACTGTATTGCAGACGGAAATAAACCCGTTTCATTATATGTGAGTTTTAATCGATACTATCATCTAGAACCTCTTATGTCACGGGCATCGAATGCTATCAAAATATTTAATACTTGGGTACTCTCAAAAATCGTCCTTTCAATGTACGAGTTTAGTGAAAAGGCCAATATTGATATCTCCGCATTAATGCGCGACCCAGGATTAGCAAAGAATAAACTCGAGATTTTCATAGGTAAAGCTGAGAAAGGCTTGTTTAGATTCGAAGATGAAAGTTTACTAGAAATACTTAATGTTTCATATGTAAAGAATTTAATTGAAGATTTAATAATAGGTTCTGGTCGTAAAAGAGCAATTCTTTTATTAGATGATGCTGCATTAACTTTAACGCCGGAGTTTCTGGTTGACTTTTTTGAGATTTTTATAGGTTTAAAGTCGCCAAATATTTCTCCTAAAGCATCAGTTTACCCTGGCACGACAGAGTATGGTTCAAAATTTCATCTTGGCCATGACGCTGAAAAAGTTGAATGCTGGATCAATGTTACTGATGATATGTTTTCTTATAGTACTTTTATGAACGAGGTCATCAATAAAAGACTAAGTGAAACAATAAAAGATATTGATTCCGAAATAGTTGAAATTTTTAAATATGCATCTTTCGGAATTCCACGGGCATTTATATTTCTAATTAGATCATATCTACAGTCCAATAAAAGTACAAGGCAGTCTAAATTTAATGAAGTTATTGATCAACACTCTAATCTTATTAAAATTGAATATTTATCTTTAAAAAAGAAAATTCCACAGTTTTCTAATATAATAGAAGTTGGCAATAACTTTTTTGATGCTATTATCAGTGACATAAGCATTATAAATAAAGAGCTTGTAGGAACAAGAAATATAATTATTGGAATTGAGGAACATATGAACAATATGGCCGAAAGAATGACCCAATTTCTCAATGAAGCAGGGCTATTATATAAGCATTCAAGTAGTGTGAGTCATGGTCACAATAGAGAATATATTCGATATACTCCCCATCTCTTATTTCTTTTAAAAGCGAAGGCATTTAGTAGTGGAAGAGGGTTTGACACAAAGAAAATTCTTGAACAATTATTAAGTCCAGAGAAAAAACATCCTGTTAGAAGAAAATTGGATACATTATTGTCTCCACAGGACATTCATGATTTAAAACTAAATTTACCACCATGTACTAACTGTGGCACTGTACGTATCCAAGACGACCAGAGATTTTGTCATAAATGTGGCTTCGAATTGGTAAATAATTCTGCTTTTGAAAGCTGTATGGAACTGGATGTTAACGCAATTCCTTTTACAAAATTTCAATTGCAAGTTGTAAAGGAAGCAAATTTTAAAAAAATTAAAGATTTCTACTCTGTACAAAATCCAGTAAGCGAGCTTAGGAAAGTAAAGTTAGTTGGAGTATATAGATCGCAGGAAATATTAAAACGAGTATTAAGTATCGTTGATGAATTTTTAACTTAAAGAGATGAATATTGACGCTAATAATACTTCGCCGTATCATTTTCTTGATACGACAAACATGTTTGATCTTGACTTTCGAGAAACAAATGAAACACCGATTGATACCTATATAAAAAAAATCAGAAGTTTAACTGTGCTTATTGATCCAAACCCAGCAGATTACAACAAGATTTTAGCAAATTTGGTTTTATTAGGAAGTGTCTCGGTTTTTGAAAGCTATATGCGTGAGATAATTAGAAGGACAATTTTAATTGATAAAATAAGTTTAACTCATTGCGAAAGTTTGCCGTTATCTTATGGAGCAGCGATAAGTCACGTCAATGAATTAATGCCTGAAGCAATTTTAGAAGATGTTTCATTTGCAGGTAAAGTAAATATACAGGAATCTTTAAAAAAATTTTTAAATTTAAAAGGAAATTTGCCAGATTCATTAGTAGTAGCACTTGACGAATTCGCAAAAGTTTGTGAATTAAGGCACTGTTTGGTGCATAGATTTGGAAAACTAGGTACGAAGAATGCTATAAAACTAGGATTAACCGATCATAGTCTTTCTATTGAAAAGCCATTATCTTTAGACTACATTGCTTTGCAAAATTTGCAAATGACATGTAATACCGTTGTAAAAGAATTAAATAACTATATTTTCAATAGCTTATTGAAACGTTTAATAATGGATGAACGTGGAAAAAAAATACCAACAGTTATTTGGACTTGGAAATATAATCAAGATAGGGCTCTTTTCTTGAAATATTATATGACATTTGTATCGATAATTGAGACTCCTAGAAACCATAGCAGCGCTCGCGAGGCATATGATTTATACCGTATTACTTATAATAGTTTAAGAAGATGATTGATAAAGACTGGCTTAATTTTTATACTCCTGCAAATATAGCAGCAGAAATTGTTAATCTTATTCCACAAAATTATACTCCGGAAATGGTAGTTGATATATGCGTGGGGAGTGGAAACTTCTTAAGTGCAGCCTCAAACAGATGGCAAGGTTGTAGTACTTTGGGTGTTGATATCAGCCCAAATCTAAAAGCAATTGATATCTCAGATGAGATTTATAAAATGGACGCTTTAAATCTTAAGGACTTAGAAACAATTAATTTTAAACTAAACAAATTAGTTTTAGCGAACCCACCATTTGGGAAATTGGACTATAGCACTAAAAATGTATATTATAGCGAAAAGCTGGCGGAATTACAAATCGAGGCTATAAAAACGAAAAGAATCGAGGCCTTAATGCTGGTCTCTAATTTACATATATTAAATGATATGGACCTTTTTGGAGCGATATTACCACAAAATATATTTGAAGCTGAAAATTTAAAAAGATTTAAAGAAATGTTTTTGGCTCACTTCGAAGTATTATATATTGGAACACCAGGTAAATATTTTTCAAAAAGCGAAGTTAAGACTAGGATTTTTGTTGGAAAATTTATTAAAGAAGTAAATTACAAGGAAAATGTAAAAATCGAAAAATCAATCGAAATTGAGTGCAGGGTTCTAAGAGGGATAGATAATTCGAAATTAGCAAAGAATGTAAATATTAATAATGGTGAATTTGATGAAGTAGTCCATTTTAGTAATAATGATGGAAAAATCAGTCAAAAGCGTTATGTTAAAAAAAATGCCTTCTCTAATGATTTAAAAATTGACAAATATGATGTCCTCGTTTCTAGAGTTGGTAGGAATTCAGGCAAAATTCATTATGCTTTAAAAGCTTATTTAAAAAAATACCCCTCTGATTATTTCTACTTATTAAAAGATTTTAAGAAAATGGCAACTGAAAAGCAACTTCAAAATATGGAGTATTGCTTATTAGAAAAGAAGAGGGGATTAACCACAAAATATTTGTGTAAGAAAGATATTACTGAACAAATACAAAAAATAACTAATAATTTTAGTATAGTTTGATACAAATGTATTAGATAATGTTTGATATGATTAGCAAAGTTTTGTAACTGTTACGATCAATCTCTTATAAATGTATACAACCTAAATAATACAGAGGTTTTGCTCTTAATAGAACAAAAAAAGTAATTAAATAGGCCAACCCTAAAAATTAGTTACATCGAACTTTTCCGTATAAATTATTAGTTTTCTAAATATAGTAAACTACCATTTATAACTTCAAAACACATTTCACTGCATTGGAAGAATTGAGCTAACTAGCGATTTTTTTCGATAATATTTCAAAATGAATACCTTCTCAGAAATAGACTTCCTTTTAAGGACAAGTACTGCTAGTTATTATCTCTGAAGCATTTCTTCATTTAAATTACTTTTTATGATTTTTAAAGAGTGTGATTATGGAGAAAGATATTGACTACAGTAATTTAAAGTTGACCCCGGAAAAAGCTCTACAAATGCTTAGGTCGGAAGGATTAGACGTAAGTATTGAACAAGCAGAGGAAATCTTGTATTTCTTAAGAATAATTGCTAATATCGCTGTGTTGAAACATTTAAATAAAACAAAATGAGTAAGATAGCAGATTTATATATTCGTGTAAGTACTGACGAGCAGGCTGAAAAAGGCTTCTCCCAACGTAATCAGGAAGAAATGCTAAGAAAGTATTGTAGCATAAACCAAATACAGATACGTTATGTAATTTACGAAGATCATTCGGCAAAAACTTTTAACAGGCCGCAATGGAAAAAATTTCTTGCTGATGTGAAGAAACATAAAAATAAAATTAATCTGGTTCTTTTTATGAAGTGGGACAGATTCAGTCGCAATGCCGGTGATGCTTACCAAATGATCAATGTTTTAAGAAAACTGGGTGTAGAGCCGCAGGCTATAGAACAGCCGCTCGATCTGAGTGTACCGGAGAACAAAATGATGCTTGCATTTTACTTGGCTGCTCCCGAGGTTGAAAACGACCGAAGAGCACTAAATACATTTCAGGGGCTTAGACGAGGTAAGAAAGAGGGCAGACATATGGGAATGGCTCCTTACGGTTATGCAAATAAAGTAACTGAGGATGGAAAAAAATATATTGCCATTGTACCGGAAAAAGCAACAAAACTTATCTGGATATTTGAACAGGTTGCAAGAAATGTTTTTAGTACTGAATCTATTTACCAGATGGCAAAGGAAAAAGGGCTTATTCTGTCCAAGAGCAACTTGTGGGTCATTCTTAGAAATCCTCTTTACTGCGGAAAAATAGTTGTTCCCAAATATAGAGATGAAGAAGAAAGATGGGTAAACGGTCAACATGATGCAATCATTAGCGATGGTTTGTTTTATCGCGTACAAGACGTTCTTGACAGTAAAGCGAGGACATATAGGCCAAAGGTCAAGACTATCGAAAATTTTCCATTAAGAGGCTTTTTTCTGTGTCCACAGTGCGGTCAGAAGCTAACAGGGAGCAAATGTAAAGGACGGAATAAATATTACTACTATTATCATTGTCATAAAGATTGTAAATGGAGAGTTAACTCGGAGATTGCCAATAAAATATTTAAAGACCATTTAAATAAATTCAAACCGTTACCGGAGGTGAAGAAACTATATGCCGCAATTCTGCTTGAAGGATATAGAGAACATACAGGATTGATAGCTAATGAAAAAAAGAAATCTCTTGAACAAATCTCAGCTTACGAAAAGAAGTTATCGGTTGCCAGAAATTTATTAGTAAGTGAGAAAATTGATGCTGAGGATTATAATCTAATGAAGAATGAATACAATGAAATTATCATTAATCTGGAAAAAGAGATGGGAAATGTAGAAGACGACAAAGGGAATATAGAATATTTAACGAACTCAGGATTGGAAAACCTTTTAAAACTCGGTGACGCCTTTGATAATGCGAGTTTAGCAGATTCCAGGGAGATAATTGGTTTAATTTTTCCTGAAAATTTCACATTTCGAGAAAACAAAATCCAAACCGCTAGGATCAATGAAATGGTCAACTGTATCTATTTGGTAAACAATAGATTACGGGCAAAAAAAAACGGGACAAAAGATGATATTTTTCTTTTGTCCCGAGTAGTGACCTCGACTGGATTCAAACCAGTAACCTCTTGAGCCGTAATCAAGTGCGCTATTCAGTTGCGCCACGAGGCCTTTTTTGTTATCAATAAGCTAATTTTTCGTAGCTTTGTTGATTGCTTATTGCGGGTGCAAAGATAGACATAAATGCGAGATATGCAAGCATAAAATAACATAAAAATAAAAAAAAATGACTATTAAAAATTATGTACGTGATATTCAGGGATTTCCAAAAGAAGGAATTTTGTTTAAAGATATTACTCCACTGCTAAATGACCCAATTGCGACCAAAAAGTGTTTGTCGGTTTTAGTTGAATCTTTAAAAGGGCATAAAATAGATAAAGTAGTAGGAGCAGAGAGCAGAGGGTTTTTCTTTGGAATATTATTAGCTCAGGAATTAAACGCAGGTTTTGTTCCTGTTAGAAAGCCTAAAAAGTTACCGTATGAAACCATTTCGGCTACGTATGAACTGGAATATGGTACAGATAGTTTAGAGATGCATACAGACGCAATAAAAAAGGGAGACAGGGTTTTGATTCATGATGATGTTTTAGCAACAGGAGGGACCGCAAAAGCGGTTTGTGAGTTGGTCGAAAAATTAGGAGGCGAAATTGTACAATGCAATTTCCTGATGGAACTGACTTTTCTGAAAGGAAGAGAAAAAATTAAAGACCATCCTATTTTTGCAGCAATAACATACTAAGCAAAGATGTACTAATAAAAATATCCCAATGCTAAAATATTTCAGCATTGGGATATTATATTTTAATAAAGTAAATTTTTTATCTTAAACTAGCACCAAGCTCCGTTTCAAAAGCATGTTGCAGTTTCGACATGATTTTATCAATCTGAGCATCTGTAAGCGTTTTTGTATTGTCCTGAATGGTAAAGCTCAAAGCATACGACTTTTTGTCTTCAGGAAGCTTACTTCCTTCATAAACGTCAAATAGATTAACATCTTTTAAAAGTAACTTCTCTGTTTGCTTAGCAAGATTAAAAATACTTTCATAAGTCGTGTTCTTGTCAATCAATAAAGCTAAATCCCTGCGAACTTCAGGATATTTAGGAATGTCAGAATATTTGATTTTTCCGGTGATAATCTTCAATATCAAATCCCAGTTAAAATCAGCAAAATAAACATCTTGTTTGATTCCAAAATGTTTTAGGATTGACTTTTTAACCACGCCCATTTCTACTAATGTATCATTGTTGTAGCAAATTGCAGTTCCTTCCGAAAAAATATCAGATTGTACAGGAGCATTCGAAATTTTATCAATTCCTAAACGAGCCAGAATTCCTTTTACATATCCTTTTAATAAAAAGAAATCAGTAGTTTTTTGCGGATTGGTCCAGCTTTCTTTGTTTCTGTTTCCGGAAATCAACAAAGTCAAATGTTTGTGTTCTTCGTATCCGTTAAGATATTTATGATATGATTTTCCGAATTCGAATAATTTTAAATCAGCATTTTTTCTGTTAATGTTATACGAAATCGCTTCTAAACCAGAGAACAATAATGATTGACGCATAGTAGATAAATCGCTGCTTAACGGATTCAGCATTGTAACATTATGCTCTTCTTTTAAAACAGTTGATAATTTAGCGTAAGCTGCTGTTGTCAAAGAGTTGGCCATCATTTCATGAAATCCCTGAGAATTCAGTTGCGATGCGATTACATTTTGTACTTTATAATCTTCTGTTCTTGGTGAATTAGAAACCGTTGCATTGAATTTTTTAGAGAAATTGATATTGTTATAACCGTAAACCCTTAAAATTTCTTCGATAACATCAATTTCACGCTGCACGTCTACACGATACGCAGGTATTGTTAGTCCTAAACCCGAATCAGAAACGCTGTTTACTTTTATATCTAAAGAAACCAGGATTTTTTTGATCGTATCTTTTGGAATTTCCTGTCCGATAATTTTAGAAACATGACTAAAGTTCAGTAAAACAGAGAAATCTTCTATTTTTTTAGGATAAACTTCTACAACATCAGATGTTATTTTTCCGCCTGCAACTTCCAGAATTAAAAGAGCAGCACGTTTCAATGCATATTCTGTAATCGTTGGGTCAATTCCTCTCTCAAATCTAAAAGAGGCATCCGTATTCAATTGATGTCTTTTTGCTGTTTTACGAACACTTACAGCATCAAAATAAGCACTTTCTAAGAAAATAGTTGTTGTACCATCAGATACTCCTGATTTTTTGCCGCCAAAAACCCCTGCAATACAAAGTGGGCCTTTTTCGTCGCAAATCATTAAATCTTCTTTGTGTAATGTTCTTTCAACATCATCCAAAGTAACAAATTTAGTTCCTTCAGGAAGTGTTTTTACAATTATTTTTCCGTTGATTTTAGCAGCATCAAAAGCATGTAAAGGTTGTCCTAACTCATGCAAAACATAATTAGTAACATCGACAATATTATTTTTTGGAGTTAAACCAATAGCTTTTAAACGATCTTGCAGCCATGCTGGAGATTCCTGAACAGAAATTCCTGAAATGGTTACACCGCAATATCTTGGAGCCATAAGCGGTTCTTCGACATTAACATCAATTTTTAAAGTACGCATGTCTACTCTAAAATTACTCACAGAAGGTGTGATCAATTCTACGTTTACACCACGCTGAAGCATTCCGGCTCTTAAATCACGCGCAGTTCCAAGATGACTCATGGCATCAGCACGATTTGGTGTTAAGCCAATTTCGAACACTTCATCATTAGCTACCTTAAAAACTTCAGCAGCAGGAGTTCCTGGTATTAACTTTTCATCCAGAATCATGATTCCGTCGTGGCTTGTACCTAAACCCAGCTCATCTTCGGCACAAATCATTCCGTGACTTTCCTGTCCACGTATTTTTCCTTTTTTAATGGTGAATTCACCACCTTCTTTATCATATAAAACGGTTCCTATAGTGGCTACAGGCACTTTTTGTCCTGCTGCAACATTAGCTGCACCACAAACAATTTGTATAGGAGCTTCTAAACCAATATTTACAGTTGTAACTTTTAATCTATCTGCATCAGGGTGCTTCTCGCAAGTAAGTACGTGTCCTACAACTACTCCTTCTAAACCGCCTTTAACTGATTGGTATTTTTCGACAACTTCTACTTCAAGACCTAAATCTGTAAGTAATTCTGAAGTTTGCTCAGAGGTCCAGTCTGTTTTAATAAATTGTTTTAACCAGTTGTAAGATATTTTCATGTTAACTTTTTTATTCTTGTATAAGGATACAAATATAAGGATTGCGGGTGGTAGTAAGAAAGAATTTATTTGGTTTTTTTGTGATGTTTTAATTTCCTTCAAAATCGATTTGTATTGAATAGTTGCTATTTTTAATGCTAATATTTTACTAATTAATTACTAAAACATTGTTATAAAAACGAATGTGTAAGTTTTGTGCTAGTAGATGAATGAAAAGTGCTATTCTTTTTCAGATTATGAAGGTAAATTTGAAATGAATCAAAAATGATAATGTTATGAATAATGCCACACAAAGACCTGAATTTAAGGCAAAATACGATAATTATATTAACGGAAAATTTACAGCTCCGGTAAAAGGAGAATATTTTGACGTTCTTTCTCCAATTGATGGAAAAGTATTTACAAAAGCAGCACATTCAGGAAAAGAGGATTTAGAATTGGCTGTTGATGCAGCTTATGAAGCGTTTAAGACATGGGGAAAAACCTCAGTTACCGAAAGAAGTATTTTACTCAATAAAATTGCGGAAAAAATAGAAGACAATCTTGAGTATATTGCAACGGTAGAAACAATCGATAACGGAAAACCAATTCGTGAAACACTTGCGGCGGATATTCCACTGGCAATTGACCATTTTAGATATTTCGCAGGTGTAATTCGTGCCGAAGAAAGCTCTATTGCAGAATTGGATTCCCAAACGGTTTCGATTGCTTTAAGCGAACCATTAGGTGTTGTTGCCCAGATTATCCCTTGGAATTTCCCAATTCTAATGGCAGTATGGAAAATCGCTCCTGCACTAGCCGCAGGAAATACGATCGTTCTGAAACCTGCAGAAAGTACACCAATTTCTATTTTAGTTTTAATGGAATTAATAGGTGATATCCTGCCTCCGGGAGTGCTGAATATCGTAAACGGTTTTGGTGCCGAGCTTGGTCGTCCGTTGGTTACCAATAAAAAAGTGGCTAAGGCAGCCTTTACCGGATCAACCACTACAGGACGATTGGTAATGCAATATGCTACAGAAAATATTATTCCGGTAACGTTGGAACTAGGAGGAAAATCTCCAAATATTTTCTTCCCTTCAGTAGCAGATCACGATGATGATTTCTTTGATAAAGCAATCGAAGGCGCGGTATTATTTGCGTTAAATCAAGGTGAAATTTGTACTTGTCCGTCAAGATTGTTAATTCATGAAGATATTTACGAAAAATTTATTGCTAAAGTAATCGAAAGGACAGAAGCTATTATTGCCGGAAATCCATTGGATAAGTCGACTATGATAGGTGCGCAGACTTCATTGGTTCAGAAAGAAAAAATCATGTCCTATATAAAATTGGGTAAAGAAGAAGGAGCAGAACTTTTAACAGGTGGAGACGAAAATCATTTAGGAGGAGATCTTGAGGGTGGTTATTACATTAAACCAACCTTGTTTAAAGGACATAACAAAATGAGAATTTTTCAGGAAGAAATTTTTGGACCTGTTCTCGCTGTTACTACTTTTAAAACTACAGAAGAAGCGATCGAAATTGCCAATGATACGATGTATGGTTTAGGTGCCGGGGTTTGGACACGTGATGCACATGAAATCTATCAGGTTCCAAGAGCCATTCAGTCAGGTCGTGTCTGGATCAATCAGTACCATTCTTATCCTGCTGGTGCACCTTTTGGAGGTTATAAACAATCCGGAATTGGTCGTGAAAACCATAAAATGATGTTAGGACAATACCGTCAGACAAAAAATATGCTGATTTCTTATGATAAAAAGAAATTGGGCTTCTTTTAATTTGTTATTATGTTGGTTTGAAAAAGGTAAGTTTCTGACTTGCCTTTTTTTGTAAATTTAATTTTAAAAAAAAGATCATGATAAAGAGACTGGATGCCACCGATAATGCCATTGATTTGATAAAGATTCTAAAAGAAAAACACGGTGATTTGATGTTTTACCAAGCAGGAGGATGTTGCGAAGGAACGCAGCCACAATGTTTTGAAAAAGGAGGATATTATCAGCGAATGGGAGATGTTTGTATTGGCACTATTGAAGATACAGAATTTTGGGTCGATAAAGATTTATTCGAATATTGGAAACACGCGCATTTTACATTAAAAGTAATCGATGCTTTTGGAGTTGGCGGTTTTTCGTTAGAAACTCCTTTAAAGAAAACATTCCAAATCGAATATAGAATTTTTACCGAGGAAGAGGAAAAGGATTTGGAACCGGTTAGTTTTATAGAATAGGTTCTAAGTGGCTAAGATTCTGAGGTTCTAAGGTTTCAGAGAGACAAAGCTTCAGAGATACAAAGAGTTCAGAGGAACAAAAAGACAAAGGTTTTGATGCGCAAAGATTAACCGTAGATAGGAAGCAGTGCGTCTAACATGTTCTGTAAATTGAAAGGGAAAATTGGTATGTAAAACAGGAGCGTAGACGCACTGCTGTTCGTCTCTACAATAAATGGTATGTTCATAAACGTTGATTTATAAACGTTGAGAAATGAATATTACACAAAATAGCCTAAAAAAAAACTCAGAATCTCAGCATCTTAGCACCTTAGAATCTTAGAATATTCAATTAACATACAACAACTGATATTGTTTAGGCGTAATTCCTTCATGCTTTTTAAAAAGTCTTGTAAAATAATTAGCATCTTCAAAACCGGATAAATAGCATACTTCATTAATCTGAATACCAGGATTTCTTAGTAGCTTTTTGGCATGTTTGATTTTTTCATTCAAAACATACTCAATCGGACTCATGCCTAATTCCCGTTTGAAAAAGCGATAAAAAGAAGCTGTACTCATGCAGGCTTTCTCGCTTAAACTTTTAAGGTTGATGTTTTCTTTTAAATTGAGTTTGATAAATTCAGTAACTTCAAAAATTGGATTATTCGATTGGATTAAAATTCCTTCGTCGATAGCTTTTACGGTCTGCGTCTGAATAATTCGGATTAATAATTCCTGCAATGTTAAGTCGGCGAGCGCGTCTTTTGTAATCGATGTGCTCATGCATTCTTTAATTAGTTTATTGATGGTAGCGGCAAGATCAATATTATTGTAGAAAAAATAATTCTGATAATTTAATTGCCAGTAGGCGTCGCTGCCTTCTTTAGGATAACGTTCATTTAAAAAATTTAAAGTATCGGTTATTTTAGATTTGTCTATTGCCAGAGCCAGGCATTGTGTTGGGTTTTCTCTTGAGGCTTCCGGAAAGTCAATTTTCATTTCGACGTTTGACGGAATAACGACTGTTTCTCCCGGTAAATAATCAAATCCGGGATCATCAAAAAGGTGCATAATCTTTTTACCTCTTAACATACTGGTTACTACAAAATCATTAAACTTTAGCGGAACTAGTTTAGAAGATTCGTAAGTTTCAAAAATATTTAATTCACAATGATTTAAGGTGTAAACTGTTCTGTTCTCGACAAGTGTCTTTAATGATTTTTCATTGGATAAATGAGGAGGATTGATGAAAGCACGTTGATTGTTCATTGCGATTAAATTTTTTAGTGGCGACTTTAAATTTAATCAAAATAGAAGTAACAATGGCAGATTTAACGTTTTATTAAATCAGTTCCTCAACATGTTTTTTGATGTTTTCGGCTATTTTTTTGGTAGGTAAATCATTTTCATCGTCACCAAACGGATCTTCTATTTCCTCTGCAATAAGCTCTAAACTCGCCAGTACATAAAAAATAAAAACCACAACCGGAGCAACAAAATAACCCAGACTAATGGAGTAACCAAAAGGCAGTGTCATAGTATAAAAGAAAATAAATTTTTTGATAAAAGCACTGTAAGAGTAGGGAATAGGCGTGTTTTTTATTCTTTCGCACGCACCACAAATATCGGTAAAAGATTGTAATTCTTCGTTTAAAATGATGAGTTGTTCTCCGGTAATTTTTTTAGAATCATACAAATCATTGATTTTATGAAACATCATTCTTTTTACCTGATTGGGTTTGTGTTTGTGATGATCAATTTCTAAATCTACATCATCAAAAAGCTGTTTACTGGTTTCAGAATCATGAAGATGCCTGTGCAAAATTAAAGCATAAGTTGGAATGAATTTTCTGAAGAATTTTCGATCATTTTCATCTTTAAGCATTGCCGAAAGTTTAATAGCCAGATTACGGCTATTATTTACGAGACCTCCCCATAATTTTCGTCCTTCCCACCAGCGATCGTAAGCAGTATTGGTTCTAAAAACAAGTAATAATGAAATTACAAAACCTAACATTCCGTGCATGATTGGGATGTTATGGATATAATCGTTTTTACCAACTTTAAAATAGGCGATTTCAAGATACCCGATTATAGAAGAATATA